>Ga0209084_1000767_pt1 | contig 29369 bp, 24 predicted proteins | sample C_130820_MF_Meta_FD_187309 | JGI IMG/M metagenome (GOLD analysis project Ga0209084, IMG submission 187309) | Freshwater microbial communities from Lake Croche, Canada to study carbon cycling - C_130820_MF_MetaG (SPAdes) (version 2) | ecosystem: Environmental > Aquatic > Freshwater > Lake...
TCATCCCTGTGAATAATCCCACCCGACCCCGCCGTGGTATTATCCGCCGGGCCTTTGAGCCAGATATAGACGCTCCGATGCCCTCGACCATTTTTTGGTCGCGGATCTTTCTCTATATCCTTGTTCTCCTTTCAGCCGCTTTTGGAATCTGGATCTCAGTGGCCTCGATCGGCCAGGTGGTCCCGGCGCAAGGAAAACTCGTTCCTGCAGGGAATGCCCATGAAGTGCAGGCCCCCGTCCAGGGCGTTATCTCCGAAGTGCTGGTAAAGAATGGCGACTCTGTCCGCAAGGGGCAGACGCTGATGCGGATGAATCAGGAGGTCGCCCAGGCAGAGATGCAGGGTCTGGAAAAACAACGTGCTGCCATTCTCCAGGATCTGAGTGCACTGGAACAAAAAAAGGCGCAGAAATACGGCCTTGAAAAACAGATCCCAGGTGCCGACAACCTCGTGCAGATCAAAAAGGAGGGATATGACCATTACAATCAGGTGGCCGGAGGCGTCGTCTCCCAGGTTGAGATATTGGACCGTAAAGCAGAGTGGGTGAATGCGCAGCGCAATCTGGATCAACTAAAAAGCGATTTTGCCCGAGTTAGCTCCGAACTTGATCAGCAGGAGCACGAAATCACAAGACGCTTGGCGGAGATCGATAGCAACCGAGCAGCCTCACAGGAAAAGCTCGGATACCACGAGATCAAGGCACCCATGGACGGAGTGATCTTTGACCTGAGTAAGAAATCACCGGGGACCGTGGTCACCCCAAAGGATAAACTCTTCGACATCATTCCCGGCGAGGATCTCGTGGCGGAAGTATTTCTCACCAATAAGGACATCGGATTCATCCACGAGGGACTACCGGCCGTCGTGCGATTGGACACTTTCCCCTTTAGGGAGTTCGGTGAGATTAAGGGAACTCTCTCCTACCTTGCTGCCGACGCCCTCCCCCCGAACGAGGAGTTCAAGTACCCACGCTTCCCTGCCAAGATCAAACTGGATCGCCAGTATCTCTCCCACAGCGGCGAAAGACTTTCCCTCAAGTCAGGGATGGCCGTGTCGGTGAACATACAGGTTCGAAGCCGCACGCTGCTCTCCATCCTCACGGATGAGTTCTCCAAGCCTTTCGACAGCCTGCAGTCGGTGAGGTGATCGACCCGCATGTTTAAGAAATCCTTTTATGGAACAGAAACAAACTACACCCATTCAGATTTTACCTGATCTGCCACCTTACAATAAATCCCGCATTCAATCTCTGGGACTCAAAGGACTTCATTTCGGATCAGGAACCAACCTTCATCCGGATTGCCTCAATACGGATGTCATGCAATTGAGTGAACCCTCCGGAACACATACCGAGGAAGGAAAAATAAGTTGGATAGGAATGCAATTTTACTACCTTCAGCACGATGCAACCAAGCCCTTCCCAGTTAAGGAGGGATCCTTTGAGTGGGTTTACTCAGAGCACTTCATCGAGCATATTCCCCAACAGATGGCTGTTGAATGGCTAAGGGAGGTTCGTCGTCTTCTCAAGCCAGGAGGATTTCTTCGTTTGAGTACACCCAGTCTACTCAAGTACGCGGAAGGATGCCTGGATAAGAAGGGCCAGTTTTTCAAAGAGCATGCGAAGCGATTGGAAGGAATGGGTGTCAAGAATGTGCCGTTGCGACCTGCATGGATGGTTAACCAGATTTTCCGTAACTGGGGACATCAGTGGATATACGATGTGGAGGAGATACGTTATATCGCGGGTCTTGCAGGATTTGCCGAGGATTCCGTCGCAGAGTGTTCCTTCAAGAAAGGCAGGCTTCCTGAACTAAGCGTTCTCGATCTCGAACATCGAAGTGACGAAAGTCTCTATGTTGAGATCACTCGCGATTAGAGCGAATTATTATCTGCGTAAAGCAAGCAATCACACATCATCCACCCCAGAGATATTGGCTACTGAAACTTCAGAGACTCCCCGAGATAACGTGGATGGAGATGCTCAAGTTCCAGGAATCCCGCATTGGCGGGGGATGGTTTATATTGTCGGAAGGTCTTGATGATCCCAAGTGACGCGGCGCTCTCCAAGGGACCTGCAAAGCTGGAATCAGCATCGCCGAAGTAAGGTCGAGACGACCACCTCTCCATCTGGCGGGCGTTAATGAAGAAGCAACCTGAGTGGGGATTCGGCCAACGCTCAAATCGAAGGTTCATACCGAGGGTCTGATGCTCCAGAAACTGTCGCTCGGTCACATCCTGCCATGCCGACGTGAAGTCAGGGCGCACAAGTCCGTCGTGGTAGAGCTTGTGAACAGGTTCATTCAGAGATCGTTCAAAGCGGTGGGGAGCCAGGGTGGTCTCGTCTCCATACTCCTGAATAAACCATTCCAATTTGGTCATGAAAAGAGGATCGGTGATCAGGAGGTCATCCTCCAGATAGCAGTACCAGTCGTATTTCCCAAGGTTCTCTTTCAACACCTGATGGGCGGCAAAGCCTAATTTCATTGGTTCGGCAGAGGTCTGCTGGTGATAGAAGAGAGTCTTGTGAAGACTCAGTTCACCTACAAGATGTGTCGCCCCTGTAGTGCAGATCACCACATCCACCTCGGAAGAGAATGTCTCGTTGGCATGGATGACATGGCCGTTCCCATTTCCGGGAACATGCTTTTGCAGCCATAGCAAGAAGGCTTGCCGAGATCCAAGGCTCTGATGAATACCGGCGATCACCCGTTCCAGGGCAGCGACACGAGCAGGGGAATCAGATCCCGTAGAACCATAGAATCCGTTTCCCGCTCCGTAGAAGTGAGGAATAACGAAGAGGACTTTTCTCATAGTTGAAAATCCCTCCTTAAAGCTATTTCCCCGTGGGCTTGACCCACGTGATAAAAAGCCCCAACTCATGCAGTAGCGACACAATGTCGCTGGTGGCAAGCTGAAGGTTTATCGCTTTTATCCCCTTCATCTCTGTGAATCTTCCAATTGATGCGGCGCCGGCTTTGGTGGCCGACCCGTCATCCCCGACATCTGCTGCTCGACCCATTGGTTCAGCAACTCGTCGAGTAGACGCTGGCGGGTGCGGGTATCCAATGAGGCCTCCGTGATCTCGATAATCCTGACAATGCAGTGGAAATGACCAAGCTTCTTGGGTCCCAGAACTGCACCCGCTCTGGTTCCAGTGACCAATGCGGCAAGACCTGAAGAAAGGCGGCGGAACGCCATGGGGCCGACATTTTTGATGTGCGGTTCCCCCCCATCCCTATGAGCTAGTTCATGGGCGGCCGCCTCGAGGCTCTGCTCCCCTTCACGACAACGAAAGAGCGCCTCCTCGGCAACAGCCTGATGGTGAAACTGGACTATCTCGAGGGTGACCCGGTCGAGTTCCCCTTTCCTGGATCGGAAATACTCGGGAAGCAGTTTGGCAAATGCCTGTTCCTTGAACTTTTCGATTCTTTTTTCCCGTCCCGCTGCATGGCGCATCTCGGAACCGGAGAGGCCCTCAAAAACCGGAGCGTCAGGATCAACCTCGTTGCGTCTGCACCAATCAGCCCAAGACTCCTCGATCTCCCCTGCAGAACAGGCAATACCTGAAATCGCCTTATCCAATAGGGCCTCCCTCAGGACGACTGGCCATAGACGGTAGCTCTTGAGTGAACCGAGGACAGTGTCAAAGCTGGCCAGGCTGGGCAAGATATCTCCAAGCTTGACGGTGCGTGGCGCTGGAGGATTTTGCATGAGATGTCTTTGTTTTTTATGGGCAATTGTACGAGATCGCCTTTCGACAAATGATGCTGTATATGTACCATGACAGTACTTGGCGCTCCATGAGAATTCTCCTTGTTCATCCCAACTTCCCCTCCCAGCTCCGCTCGATTGCAGCCGTCCTTGGATCCAATCCCGCCCACGAGGTCTGCTTCCTTACAACCGCTGTGGCGGGCGAAATACCGGGGATCCGCAAGATCATCTATGAGCGCAAACGTGAACCATCGCCTCAGACACACCATTATATAAGGCCCTTTGAAGATGCCATCCTGCACGGCCAGGGAGCCTATGAAGTGATGCTCGCCGAGAAGCAGAAGGGCTTTATTCCAGACCTCATCTTCGGTCATGCCGGCTGGGGATCGACGCTCTTCCTCAAGGATCTATTCCCAAGGACACCAATGGCGCTGAACTTCGAGTGGTACTACCACGCTCATGGCACGGACTGTGACTTTGACCCCTCTGATCCAGTCACTGCAGATGACGAGGCCCGTATACGCATCAAGAACTCAACGCTCCTTTCCGATTTGGCCTCCGCCGATGCCGGCCTCTGCCCAACTCGCTTCCAGTATGAGCAATACCCGGTTCATCTGCGTAGCCGTCTGATGATCTCCCACGAGGGCATCGACACCTCTTTCTTCAAGCCTGATCCTGAACTAAAACTGATCCTTTCTAAACCCACCCCAGAAGATCCCGATCACAAGATCGATCTCTCGGGTCACAAGGAGATCGTTACCTATGCAACCCGAGGCATGGAACCGTACAGGGGCTTTCCTCAATTCATTGAGGCAGCTTACCTTCTGCTTAAACAGCGCCCAAATGTCCAAATCGTGATCGCAGGTGACGACCGGGTGGCCTATGGCAAAGCGGCGCCCGAGGGAACGACCTACAAGAAGATGATGCTCGAGAAGTTTCCCCTGGATGAAGAGCGCGTCCATTTCGTCGGCTCCCTACCCTATGGCGAGTACGTGAAACTACTGAAGTGCACCACGGCCCATGTCTACCTAACCCGTCCCTTTGTTCTTTCCTGGTCGATGCTTGAGGCAATGTCCTGTGAAGGTCTTGTTGTGGCCTCTGACACAGCACCGGTTCAAGAAGTAATCACAAACGGGATCAATGGTCTTCTCGTCGACTTCTTCAAACCCGACCAACTTGCACAGACACTCAATAACGTGCTGGATAGGCCCACAGACTTCGCCCAGATCCGCAAGAAGGCCCGCGAGACAGTCCTGGCAAAGTATGATCTTGGATCATGCCTTCAGCAGCGTCTGGCATGGCTCTCTAGCCTGATAGCAACGAAGTAGTAAGTTCAGGAAGGCTGAGACCTGAACCTTGAGCGTGAAAGCTGTGTATGAATTGCCGAAGCATAAATCGAATACTGCACTCGTTCATCCAACTCAAACTACTCTAGTCTTTCTCCGCCTCCCTTATTGCCCTCTCAGACTCAAGTTTGATTGCCCGGCCGTTGCTTCGCATCCGTTACGGCAGTTTCTAGCTTAGCTTGCTCTGCGGGTGCTACGTATCCGTTACGGCATCTCTCTATCGCCTCCCCCAATTCCTTCTTCGGATTACCTTGAACAGACAGATCAGGAAAATGATGCAGAGTAATGCCTTGATGGAGGGCCATAGGAACATAGTCCAAGTCACCGGCACTGTGATCTGACTCATGATCACCGTGGGGTATCCCTCGGGATAGACGCGGTACACATGCATTCCTGGCCATGGCATAGCGAATTCGGCAACCCATCCCCCTCGTTCCAATACAGGTGTGGTGTGCAACCTCCGCCAGGATTCCTCACCGCTTTCGCCGGCAACTGTGCCTCTGTCCGTCAGCACATTTCTGAAAATCTTCTCCTCGATCACAAAACCCGGTTTCCCTTCCCCAAAATACAACCAGTGCAGGAGAAGCGAATTGACTAATACTCCCGGCTTGAGCGAGGCGAGGAGTTGAGCCGCGACACACCCTTCATCCTTGGATGCCAGCCTAAAAGAAACTCCAGAAGGCTTGGAAGAGGGAACGACAGGTGCAATTCCCCCTCCCATCTTATCGGAACTCATGAAGGGATGGGACGTTAACTCAGGATTATTCACAGCTACCTTCCATTGGGACTTTCCGACGACTCGTCCCGACTCAATCAGTACTGCCTCGGGAGCAAAGTCACCTGATTTTACCGAACTCCAGGCAAAGAAAAATGGTTGCGCCGAGTGGGGGGCAATAGTCAAGACCCTGGTCGTTGCGTGGGGATCGGAGTCCTTTTCCTGATAGCGAAGCTCAAGAACACGTTCCATCGAGGATGTGCTCTCGATTAGGCCGTGCAGTGTTACTGGTGACTGCTTGGTAGTGACGATCGCTTGACCCTGAAGAGGCTTGATGGAGACAGTGCCCTTCGGGCCTAGGGCAATAATTTCAAGCGGAAGTGTGAAGTTATCCTGACGGAGTGATGGATGAAGAATCCTTCTTTCTTCGTCCTTCAAGTTAAGTGATCCGATCGAAACCCAGACCTCCCCTCTCCCATGAGCTGGGATCCTAATCGGAAGAGAGCAGAGCAGACCAGTCTCATCAGTATGATCGGTCCAACCAATCGTCATTTCATTCTCGGAGGAATTTGTAACCCCAAAAACCGCCTTCGGATGCTCTGTTGTAACGATCGCGCTGGAGGAGTCCATCAGGAAGGGAATAATACCTTCTCCAATAACTGGGACTGTGGGGAAATTCGGAAGTTCGGGCGCAGCCTTGAGTTGGGAAATCTCCGTCTTTGCCTCTGTGGGTCTGAACTCGATCTCGAAGGAGTGAGTTTCCTTCTCGGCAAGCGTGTAGGAACCGTCGCCAACCAGGGACCAGGGAGCAGGAAGCAGTAGTGTGCCGGAAACAGAGGCGCCGAAATTATTGCAGAGTGTAATGCTCCTGCGTGCTGTGGAGCCAATAGCGACCTTCCCAAAATTGACTTTCCCAGGAATCACAGACAAGACGCCTGGTGGGTCCTTGATCCGAATCGACGCAGTATGCGTACTCCAAGCTTGTCCAGGGGCCTTAATACGGAACTCGAAGGAATCCTCCCCAGATTTAAACTTACTGTCGTTGACATAACGATAAACCAACACGGAAGTAGAAGCTTTCCTAATGGGTTGAAGCGATCCAAAGAGTGGGGATCTCGATATCTGGAGTGCAACATCCCCGCTGTCAGGCAAAACCACGTCAATCGGAAGATCGACCTCTCCACCCCGGAGCACCTGACCCTGAACTGGCCTGGCAAGTACGGTGGATGATATGGCTCTCTTTCTATCAGAATCCAATCCCTTGCTTCCCCGAGGTGTGATAGAGATGTCAGCTCGAAGCAGGCCGGGAGCTGAGAGGAAGAGGAAAAAAGAAACAAAAAGAAAGAATAGTATAGAAGATCTCCTTATGAGGCCGTAATTACCCATCAGGCAATGTGCGGCAATAAAATCACACGGACACATCGCAAGGATTGCCACTAGAGGTGAAGGGGTACCAAAGCTTGCACAGATCCGTCGGCTGTCACAGAGAGGTTCCCATGGCCATGGACATTTCCGATCTCGGTGAACCAAGGCATGGAGGGCCAGCGGTTCGGAGTTCCGGGACGGGCATCGAAGAGAGTCGGAAGGTAATGGATTAAGGGAACCTGATCGGTTGGCTTGGTAGATGCCGCAGCCCGATCGATCGTGGGGCAGTGCCATATCTTGGCAGGGATTCCGAGCGCATTACTGGAGTAATCCAGCCAGAACTGACTTTCCTGTGCAGTTCCAGGCTGGACTCCCTTAGGCAATTGCGGCCAGCCTTCGGGATCGGTAGCGCAGGGAGCAAACTGAATCCAGAGCTCATGGAGATGCGACATACAAACGATCTCATTCGCCTTGGGCAGCACCCGTGACGCAGCAGGCAGAAGAATAGCTAAAAGGATACCGGTAATCCCCACCACCACGATAAGCTCCGTGAGAGTGAAACCACCGCTACGGAAGCTAACCGATGACTTCATTCAGAAATCTTAAACCACTCCAGGAGACTATTATAGGCCTCCGTTTTGAGATGGGATATTAGTGATGGAGTAAGTCGTCATGCTGTAGGGAACAGCATTGCTGATGGTGGCAAAATCGGCGAAGGAGTCCGAGATTCTCACCCCTTGGACGGTGATCGGTATGTTGAGAGGGGCAGCCATCTGGACTGGCTGGGTACCTTCAGCTCCAGTATTAGTACCCTGCGTAATCTGCTGGGGGTAGAGCTGCTGCTGGGTTATCTGGCCTTGGGCCGTGAAGGTCTGGTTCGGGTACTTATTCTGTGTCTGACCATTGAAACTGCCATTCATGTAGACTGCATCCTGAAAACTATTGGTCCCAATCGGCTCAACATAAATTGTATTGGTTAAAACGACATTCGTTGTGGATGTAAAAGTCGTTACACTCAGTCCATTAGTGATGAAACCCGTAACAGTAATAGTTGAATTTGTAAGAGTAGTTATGGGTACTGGGAAATTCGTATTATAAATCTCAGGATAAATGGTAGTTCCATTCGTGCCCGAGAGCATTTGGCCTCCCTGGAACTCACCGTTCACGCTTCCGGAGGAGGGATCCCACATCCCCCATGCGTTTCCCCTGTAGGTATAACCCTGATACACGATGACGGCAGAGCCGCTGGAGTTTGTGGTTGCTGAATTCGTGCTCAATCCTGTGCTGAAGAGCATGGTGCCGCTCAGATTCTCGCCCCGGACGACCGAACTGAAGGTGCCTGTGGTTCGGAAGAAGGTACCGTTCCCATAGGGACTACCGTTCTTGTTTGAAGCACCGGCCTGAACCTGCGGAATCACGCAGAGAAAGAGGGCTGCTAAGGAAACCTTAAGGCAAGTACTAATGCAGGTCTTGAAGGGGGCAGTTGAGAGATTCATAATCGGTCAATACTTATCAGTTCCTAAAGGCTTCTCTGTCAAACCAAATCAGCTGTTCAGAATAAGTTCCCAAAACCCTAAAATCACCGAACTTCCCTTGTTTTTCTTCATCATTCATCCTTCGTACTTCAAACTTTCCCCTGATGTCCACCCGCCTTGCCGATTACCAGTTTTATCTGCCCCCTAATCTGATCGCGGATCGTCCGACTGAGAGGCGTGAACAGTCCCTGATGCTGGTGCTGGATCGAACTGCCGGAACGATCAGCCATCGTCATTTCACAGACTTCCCCTCATTCCTCTCCCCTGCCGATCTGGTGGTCCTCAACGACAGCCGGGTGATCCCAGCACGGCTCCATGATGCCACTGGGAAGATCGAGATCCTGCTTCTGGAGAAGAGAAATGAGCTTCACTGGACAGCAATGGTTCGTCCCGGAAAGAAGATGAAGCCCGGTACAATCGTTGATGTGGCGGGAACTCAAGCGACTGTGGTCGAGATCCATGAGGATGGGACACGCTTGCTGGAGTTTGCCTCAACACCCGATCTGGAAAGATACGGTGAAATGCCCATCCCTCCGTATTTTCACAGACCGGCCGACGCTCAGGACCGGGAACGCTATCAGACAATCTATGCACGAGATCCAGGCTCTGTAGCGGCACCCACCGCCGGACTACATTTTACAGAAGAAATCCTCTCCTCCATACCTCACTCGTTTCTCACGCTCCATGTGGGGGCTGGAACCTTCCAACCGGTCAAATCAGAGGATCTCTCAGAGCACAGGATGCATCGTGAACACTACACTCTCCCTGCCGAAGCAGCCGATCGGATCAATGCGGCCATGCAACGGAAAGGCAAAATCGTCGCCGTCGGAACCACGACGATCCGTGTCCTGGAATCGCAGATGGCCGGAGAACTGATGGCAACCAGCGGATCCACGGAGATCTTCATCCATCCTCCCTATGAATTCCGGCGGGTCGATGCGCTTCTGACGAACTTCCATCTCCCGGGCTCGACACTACTGATGCTGGTGAGTGCCTTAGCCGGAAGGGAGTTCATCCTGGAGGCCTATGCTGAGGCAATCCGCGCTCAATACCGGTTCTTCAGCTACGGCGACTGCATGCTGATTTTATGAAACTACGATGTAGAATATGGAACTCAGGATGCAACCGATGCACTGCAACGGCCAAGCAAGCAAATCAGGAAGTGAAGTTACTGAAAGCAAAGTCTAGAATGATCCAGTCGCATGACTTTTATCCATCCATTCTCAAGCATCTAGCTGCCCACACCCCTCAATTGTATTCTTCTGTTTTTTCCTGAGTTCCTGAGTTCCATATTCCTTTAGCCTCTCCTTCTCTTCACTCTTATTCCATGCCGTTACTAACCATTTCAGAACTGAAGAAAGCAGCCCGTGAGCATTCTCCCCAGGAGGCTGTAATCCATGCCCAAATCGAAAGAATCACGCGCAAGGAAGCCTCCAACGGGAAGCCGTTCCAGGAGGCGATCTTCCGGGATGCCACTGAGAGCCTGACCCTAAGGGCTTGGGCTGATAGTGCAGCCTTTGAATCATGCTCTGAAGCCAAGCTGGGGGAGTTCGTGATGATCGAGGGTCAGTTCAGCCACAGCGCGGCCTTCGGGCTGGACGCCAAGAACTGGGAAATGACTCTACTACCCGATGAGGCAGTGGATCTCCTGCTGGAAGGCTCAGCCGAAAAGATAGCCCTTCTGGGCCACGCCTACAAAATCATTACTACTGCGGTGGAGAGCCTCCGTGATCCTAGGCTTAAGGCTCTGTGCAACCGCTTTCTTTCCCTGCATGGCGCACGCTTCCGCAGGGCGGCGGCAGCTCGGGGCAACCATCACGCAAGGCGGGGAGGATTGTTGGAGCATACCTCGAGGATGATGGACTCAGCCTTGGCTCTCTGCACTGTCTATCCCGAACTTCATCGCGATCTGCTAATTGCAGGTGTTCTCTTCCACGATACTGGAAAGCTCTGGGAGACCTGTCCCCCTGAACGGGGCTTCGGCATCGAGACTGAACCGCGCGGCGAACTGCTGGGGCATCTTTCGATCGGAATCGAGCTGATCAACATGCTCTGGCGCGATCTTCCGAAAGAGGGGTGGGATACCCTTGTTCCGGCATCGGAGGATGTCCGCATTCATCTTCTCCATCTCGTGGCCTCCCACCATGGACAGCTCGAATTCGGCTCTCCTGTCCTGCCAAAGACCCCAGAAGCAGCCTTGCTTCACTTCGTGGACAATATCGACGCACGGATGGAAATGTTCTTTGCCTCTTATGCGGCTGCCGGTGCCAACCATAAAGGCCAACATGAGTGGGTACGCCCCCTGGGCGTTGCCCCCGTGACACCACTGCCTCCCTTTCTTGAGGAAAACTTTGTGGAAGCCCCGGATCCTGTTCTTTAAACTTGCCAAGAAGTACCCAAAAAAGTCATTTTTACCGCCCGTGAAAAATCTCCCCCTTGTTCTAACAATCGTCCTGCTTGCAGGATCTGCCTCGCTGGTTTTTGCAGACATTCAGGCTCCTCCTGCATCCGATCAAGGGCCGACGCGCAAATTGGGACGCGGTCTGGGGAATATACTCTACGGTTCCACTGAGATCATCGACTCCATGTCGGATGTGAATTCTACCGAGGGAAATTCTGCTGCATTCAGTTACGGCTTGGTCCGTGGTCTGGGCAGAACCTTCGCACGACTCGGCTATGGCATCTTCGAGACGGTGACCTTCCCCTTCCCCACCCAGCACGGCACTTACCAACCTCCCTATAACAATAATATTCAGTGGCTCAACTCCGGCTACTCGGAGTTCCCACCGGAAGTTGGTTTCGAGACCAAGTACGACTACTCCCGCCAGTACTCGATACAGAGTTGGTAGATTTGTAGTCCTGCGTGAAATCTACAGCAGTTTGGGCTTAGGCTTAAGCTGTAAGATTAAGGCTTATAGACTGTTAGGTCAGAGGTATCACGGAATCCATTTTGCTCTGAGTCATTCCTGAGTTGGCTTGCCTGGCCGTTGCTTCCCATCCGCTGCATCTGAGTTCCAAGTTAATTCTTCAGTCTGCATTCTCCGTAGCGTTCCAGACGCGGTATCCTGAGACGAATTCCTTCCTGAATTCCGCAAAGGATCCGTCGAGAATCGTAGCCCGGATCTTTCTCATGAGGGAGAGATAGAAGTGGAGGTTGTGCAGGGAGATAAGTCGAAGACCCAGGATCTCCTCTGCTTTCACCAGATGCCGAAGGTAGGCGCGAGAGAAGGTGGTGCAGGCTGGACAGGTGCATCCTTCCTCGATCGGTAGGCAGTCACGCGTATAAGGGGCGTTTTTGAGATTCATGGTCCCCTTGGCCGTGAAGGCTGTGCCGTTGCGGGCGATTCGTGTCGGAAGGACGCAATCGAACATGTCTATACCCCGTGCCACCATCTCGACCAACTGGGGAGGCGTGCCGAGCCCCATGGCATAGCGTGGGGCACTCTCTGGCAGAAACGGGACGCTTGCTTCGACGGCCTTCATCATCTCTGGCTCGGGCTCCCCGACGCTGACACCACCCACGGCATACCCGTCAAAACCGATTTCCACCAGGGATTGAGCAGAACGCTGACGCAAGTCGAGATGGGAACTTCCCTGAACAATCCCGAAGAGCAGCGGGCGACCTTCTTCAGGCTGGGTCCGCCACCACTCGCGGGAGCGACTCTCCCAACGAGTCGTGAGGTCAAGGCTCTTGGCCGCATCATCGTAGCTACAGGGGAACGGTGGGCACTCGTCGAAGGCCATCACCACATCGCTGCCAAGATCACGCTGGATCTGCATCGAGGTCTCAGGACCGATGAAGGTAGGGGTGCCGTCGAGATGATTCTGAAAATGAACTCCCTCCTCCGTGATCCGGCGAAGCTTCGAGAGAGAGAAAACCTGAAATCCGCCACTATCGGTCAGGATGGCTCGATCCCAACCCATGAAGCGATGTAATCCCCCAAGTTCCTCGATGACTTTTTCACTCGGCCTCACATGGAGGTGGTAGGTATTGCCGAGGATGATCTTCGCGCCAAGCGATCGGAGTTCATCGGGAGAGACTGCCTTGACCGTGGCCTGAGTGCCTACCGGCATAAAGACGGGTGTCTCCACGTCGGCACGACGGGTGTGAAGCACACCAGCCCGCGCCTTGCTGGAGGAATCGGTCTTAAGAAGGGTGAAGGGAGATTTAGAACTCACAGGGATGGATAAGGAAAGAGGCGGTTAGACTGAAGAATATCAATATGGAACTCAGGAACTCAGAAACCGAATAAGGTAAAAAACAGGAAAAGATGTGCGGAAAGACATCTGTACGCTTCCTGTTCCCTTCCTGATTTCCAAAGTTCTAAATTAAAAATCTGTTCCTCAGCTCCTAAATCCCGATTCCAAATCCCAGACTATCTTCCCTCCAACGATGGTCGTAAGGGCCCTGCCGCGCAGGGAGTGACCATGGAACGGTGTGTTGCGCGAGAGCGACGCAGACTCATTCTTATCGACTGTCCATGCATGATCCGGATCGAGAATCGTTATATCGGCAGGGGCCCCCATGGAGAGAGTGCCCCGATCAAGTCGGAGGAACTTGGCAGGATTCACAGTTAGCATCCCGAGGATCTGCGAGAGAGAGAGCACCTCGCGCTGATGGAGCAGGATCTCCAGAAAGAGGGCCAATTCCGTTTCCAATCCGAGGATACCGAAGGGCGCACGGTCGAACTCCACTTCCTTCTCATAGGTAGCATGCGGAGCATGATCGCTGGCCAGGATGGTTATCGTACCGTCGGAGATCCCTGCAATGATCTCATCAATGTCAGCCTGAGTTCTCAGGGGTGGATTCATCTTGAAGTTCGTGTCGAAGTTCTTCAGTTCGCCATCGGTGAGAGCGATATGATGAGGACAAGCCTCGGCAGTGATAGGGACGCCGCGGTGACGTGCCTCCCTAAGTAGGCGAACGCTGCGAGCTGAGCTGATATGCTGACAATGGATCGGATGCCTGGTCTCTTCGGCTAGCAGAATATTCCTGGCAACAATAAGGTCCTCGGCAAGAGCAGGCCATCCCGGCAAACCGAGCCGGGTGCTCCACTCACCCTCATTCATCACGCCGTCGGCGCTCAAGGTAGTCTCCTGACAGTGATCCATCACAGGTAGACCATAATGTCGGGCATACTCGACAGCTCGGCGCATCACTCCGTGGTTCTGAACACAACGGCCGTCGTCGGTCAGTGCCACAACCCCGGCTGCCGCCAAGGCCCCGATTGGAGCCATCTCTTCTCCGGCAAGCCCCTTGGTGATAGCTCCCGTACAGAAGACATTCACGCAGGCCGTGGAAGCGGCGCGCTCTTGGATCCAGGCAATCGTTGCAGGACTGTCTGCGACAGGGGAAGTGTTCGGCATGCAGACCACCGTGGTAAATCCGCCAGCGGCAGCACAACGGGCTCCGGTCGCGATGGTCTCCTTGTGCGATTGTCCCGGCTCACGAAAGTGGACATGGATGTCGATGAGTCCCGGTGAGACCACCTTGCCAGTGGCATCAATGACCTCAGAACCTCTTTCACCTTTTTCATTCTTAGGGAGAGAATCGACGATGATTCCATCCCTCACGAAGAGATCCCCGACTCTGTCGATTCCGTTTGCCGGATCGATGATGCGGCCTCCCTTAATGTGCAGTGAAGTGTTCATGAAAGTGAATCGGCGGCAACTTGGATGACGGGTGCAAAAGGTGTTCCGCCCGAGCAAAGGTAGAGAACGGCCATGCGGACAGCGAGACCGTTGGTCACCTGGTCGAGAATCACGCTTCCTCGACCATCTGCCACATCACTGTCGATCTCGACTCCGCGGTTCATCGGACCGGGATGCATGATCAGACATTCCGGTTTGATCTTGTCCGCACGTCGCTTGGTCAGTCCAAAACGAGCCGTGTACTCTCCAAGACCTGGGAAATATTCCTTACGCTGGCGCTCGTGCTGGATGCGCAGAAGATTGATGACATCCACCTCTCCCAGGACTTCGTCGATGCTGTGTGCCAGCTTGACCCCTAGGCTGGCAAAGGTGGCAGGAACAAGCGTAGAAGGCCCAACCAAGGTCACCTCCGCACCGAGTTTCGTAAGAAGCTGAATGTTAGATCGGGCCACGCGACTGAAGAGAATGTCCCCGACAATCGCCACCCGAACTCCCTTGATACAGCCCAGCTTCTCGCGGATTGTGAAGGCATCAAGAAGTCCCTGAGTAGGATGCTCATGGGCACCGTCGCCAGCATTGATTACCGAGGCGTTCAGGCGATCGGCTAAGAAGCGGGCACTTCCGGCTGACTGGTGCCGGATCACGATAAGATCAGCCCTGAGCGCTTCCAGATTGCGTGCCGTATCAAGAAGGGTCTCCCCTTTCTCGAGACTTGAGGCGGAAGCGGAGATATTGATGACATCGGCACTCAGGCGCATCGCGGCGAGCTCGAAGGAAATGCGGGTCCTCGTACTCGGCTCAATAAAGAAATTGACCAGGGTCTTGCCGCGAAGTGCGGGGACTTTCTTGAGATTGCGCTCCCCTACCCCCTTGAAGGCCTTTGCCGTATCGAGGATGGTGATCAACTCGTCGGGTGTGTGATCCGCTAGCGCACAGAGATCCTTATGCTGCCATTGATGGGTGGTCATGATTAAGGCGAGGAAAGGGGTTGGCGTTCGATATGGCGGACGAGTGTCACCGAATCAGGAATGTTGTCGGTCTCTTCGAAGCGAACCCGGATGCGATCGGAAAAAGACGTTGGCACGTTCTTGCCTACAAAATCCGCCCTGATGGGAAGCTCGCGATGCCCCCGGTCGACGAGAACCGCCAACTGGATCCGTGATGGACGTCCAAAGGAAGCAATGGCATCCATTGCCGCCCGGCAACTACGACCCGTGTAGAGTACGTCATCGATCAGCACCAGAGGGCGTCCGTCCAGATCCAGGGGAAGTTCCGTCGGCTCCAGTGCACTCAAACTGATCCTCGTTGCTAGATCGTCGCGGTGCATGGAGACATCCACGATGCCGAGCGATGGAGAGATCCCCTCAATCTCGGCAATATGAGCGGCTATGCGACGGGCGACAATCTTTCCCCGAGTGGGTATGCCGGCAATGACCAATCGGGAGAGATCCTTATTCTGCTCGATGATCTCGTGAGCGATGCGTCGTATCGCCTTGCGAATGGAGTCCGCATCCATGACCACGGACTCTTCCAGTTCTCCGGTTTGGAGAGGCTGAGTGGTAATCTTGTGTGATTCGGTTGGTGTCATGATCCTTGGTGGTCTCGCGGGGCCCCCTTAAAGGAATAAAGAAAAAGAAGCAGTCGTTAGGTCTATTTTTTAGCTGCCGCACGGGCCTTACGCCAGGGTGTGCGATGTTTCATCATCCAGTCAAGAAGAGCCCGTTCAAATCCGATGTCACGACCCTGCTTCTCACTCTCGTACCACTTGTGGCGGAGAATTTGCTCCCTTTCCGCTTGAAATTCCCTGTAGAGAGTTGAATTCCTGAGCAAATCACCTGCATCGACTGATGCTGGAGGACGTATCATGAATTTAAAATACCGGAGTAGTCGGGAGGAGTCAATCGAGAAGGAGATACTTACTCTAGCTCAGCTCACTCCATTCTTGTTTTCAGACAGCCCTGATAAGCCAGCAGAATGCCAGCCCCTATGTGAATTCCGAGCACCAAGAGACAGAGGGGAGAGAGAGAAAGAGTGGTCTGAATCACCATGACAACGATGTCATAGTACCGCTCTCCCCTTAGGGACTGCAGGATCCCCGACCAACTCCAGTAGGCGACGATGAAGGGGTGGGCAATCAAACCCAACCAGGAGGGCAGAGCCAGTACGGCACCCGACAGGGGCAACTGGAAACCGACCAGATAGATCGAGGCCATGGAGGCCTGTTCCGCGGTCTTCATGTAAGAGGAAATAGCCAGGCAAATGGATGTCATCGCCGCATTGACCAGAAAGAGAAAGAGCAGTTGCGAAGACAAATCCCCTGGGAAAGCACATGTATAATGGATGAAAAGTCCCATCCAGAGGGACTGGATTGCGGAGAGAAGACCGAGAAACAAGATCTTGCTGCCAATGTAGGCGGCAGGGCTCAGTCCGGATAGCTTCTCCTTCTCGAAGATCTGGCGTTCGGCGGCGATCTCCCGTCCAGAATTATTGGCTCCCATGAGGGTGAGAAGGATCACCTCCAGCATCACAATCCCGGAGACCAAGCTTCCGACCTTGCTGGCCTGGATGAGAAAGTCCCGGCCCTCGGTCAGTTGCTGGATGACATTAAGATCCAGCCCCATACCGAGATTCCGGATCTGGGGAAGGCCGTTCCAACCGAAGATGGCAACGAGACAAGGAAATCCAAACACAAGCCCGGCCTGAAGCCAGAGCTGGGCCTTGGTTCGCAGGAAGATGCGTAGACGGCGCTCGACCAGAGTTAGGAGCTGGGAAATAGCTGCTGGATGGGAGTCATCCTCACTATCGGCATGAGCTATTTCCTTACCTTTGTTATTTCCATTTCCTTTTCTTTTTCCGTTCTCAGTGCTTCGGAGCTTGGCCCCACACTCCTTGCAATACATGGCACCTACCGGATATTCCAAGCGACAGTCTGGACACAAACTGGAGGCAACTTCACGGATCTCAGAGATAGAAGCTTTTTCACTCTCTTCCTCCTCAGGACCATGAAGAAAGGAGGCCGAGTGCTTGAGCCAAGAGGCCTTCCAGCCATCAGGATCGCGACTCTCCAACTGGGCGTAGATAAGGCCGGGGTCGTCGACCCGAAAATAATGGGCGAGATGATCGGGCCGACCGGCATAAGTCAGGACTCCCCGATAGAGGACAACGACAGCGTCGTAGGAATCAAGATGCTTGAGACTGTGGGTGACAGAAATTACCAATCGGTTCCCGTTACGGGCAACATTCCTGAGGAGATTCACGATCTCGTCTTCGGACCGGGGGTCTAAACCGCTGGTGACCTCGTCGCAAAGCAGAATCGGGGGACTGCTCACCAGTTCCATGGCCAGAGCCAAACGGCGCTTTTGGCCTCCCGAAAGCACCTTCACTGGGCGATCTTGGAATTCTCCCATACCAACCTCCCCAAGCAGACGGGCTACTATTTCATCTCGCTCTTCTCGCCTCAGTCCGCTGACACGCAGTCTAGCGGAATATTCAACACACTCCCCCACCGTCAGATCCTCATAGGCGATGCTGAACTGAGGGACATAGCCGAATTCCGATGGGTTGAAATCCTCATCAGCAAGATTCCGGCCATCCCAATGGATGGTGCCCTCTTCCTGACCGGTGGCGATCCCGGCGATCATTTTCAGCAGAGTGCTTTTGCCGCAACCGGAAGGGCCGATCACCGCGATGAACTCCCCGCGTTTAAATGTTGCGGAGATTTGGGAAAGAAGTCGCGGAGAGTCCTCTTCCGTGCCGAGAGACAGAGTCAGTTGATCTAGAGCGAGCATCAGTCGTTAAATTAATCGCCCAAGGGATATTTTCGCAAGGCATCCTGCAATTGTCACATTGATGTTTTCACTCATGACTAAGCTCCAAGCCTTGCGCCATGGCGTCTCTCCCTTAAAGTGGATGCATGAATTACGCAGTGCTTGGAGCAGGAAAAATGGGGTGTGCCCTTGTCCGTGGGATCCTGGCATCCGGACTGACCACAGGTGATAGGGTCATTGTTTCCTCCAGTACGCGCGAATCCGCCGAACAGACAGCCTCTTCACTGGGGGTGAAGTCTGCCGGTTCCAACGCTGAGGCCATCCGCGATGCCGAGATCATCTTTCTCTGTGTGAAACCCGCACAGGCCACAGCAGTCATCTCATCCATCGCCTCGGAGCTTGAAGGAAAGCTTATAATCTCGATTATTGCCGGCATCCGCTCCGAGGACCTTTTTCAGGCAGCCAATGGGAAAGTAAGAGTCATCCGCTCTATGCCCAACACGGCCGTTAGACTCCGCAAGGGTGTCACTGCTCTCGCTCCCCATCGTTCCAGCAACGAGGAGGACTTAAAGATGGCAACTACGATCTTTGCGTCCGTAGGATCGGCTCTTGTGGTCCGAGAGAGTGATCTCGACACCGTCACTGCCGTGAGTGGAAGCGGCCCCGCTTTTGCACTATTGATGCTGGAGGCCATTGCTCAGGGAGGAATCGACGGTGGACTAGAACCAGAGCTGGCAAAAACCCTCGCATCCGGCGCTCTTGCAGCGGCTGCAGCCCTTGTTAACGAAACCGGTCAGACTCCCCTAGCCCTGCGTACGGAAATCACCAGTCCAGCTGGCACCACGGCAGCCGGCCTTGAAGTGCTGGAAAATGAAGGCTTCCCCGGTATCGTGCGCGCCTCAATACGGGCTGCCAGAAATCGTTCCATCGAACTCTCCTCTCCACCCATTAATTCATGAGAGGAGAGCTTATTCGTTGGTTTCTTTTCCTGAGCATCCTTGGAAGTGGCGCTCTCACAAATGTCACCAAGGCTGCCTCTACTTATGCCTCGACCCAGTCTCGTGAGTACCTCTCCACAAATAAGCCGCTTCAACTCCAGGAGGCCGTCATACCGAAACCCCTGCAGGCTGTAGAGGCCTCCCCAGCAGCTCTCCATCTCATGAGAGAAGCGGAGCAATCATTTGCCAAAGGTGAATTGGAGAAGGCTGATTCTACATATGCCCGCGCTCTTGCCATGACCCCGAACATACCTTCCCTTCTCGTCAGTGCCGCAGCTGTGAAAACAAGGCTCGGCAAGCTCGAAGAGTCGCGAACCATGCTTAGAAAAGCTCTTTCACTTGACCTCGATAATGCTGCTGCATGGAAGTTGCTCGGCATGAATGCCCTTGAACAGAAAAGGGACGACGAGGCTTTTGCCTGCCTAGCCCAAGCCACTTTGCATGAAGACAATAATCCTCGGGCCCATAACTATCTGGGCATGGCGGCAGGACGGAAGGGCTGGGGAGAGGCCTCCGAGCAAGAACTGCGTCGCGCTGTGGAGCTCGACCCGGACTATGCGGATGCAAATTTCAATCTGTCGGTACTTTATCTGGGACGCAATCCCCCGCTGATCGAGTTGGCAAGGCGTCATTATCAACGTGCCCTAAATCTCGGGGCTAAACGCGATTCGGCCATCGAAAACCTCATCGCCAAATCAGTTGCAAGTCAGCCCTCTGATTCTCAAAGATCCCCAGCACGTCCGTGACGCTCTCTTTTCAAAAAAACAACCATTCCAGATAAATGAAGAATATCTACCTTCCGCTGATTATCCTCCATCTCTCGATTCCGATATTTGGCGCCACTACACCATCTCCACCCCCAGCCCCCGATGTGAAGGGAGCATCCGTCGTCGTTGTGGATGCCAATTCTGGAGATGTGCTTTACCAGAGGAACCCGGACGAGAAACGACCAGTCGGCAGTACCCAGAAGCTGCTGACCTCTCTCATCGTGGCCGAGCAAGGAAATCTGGATAAAGAGGTCGTCATCGATCCCATCGACGAACTTGCTGAACCTACCACCCTGCAACTGAAACCGGGCACCTCCTATACCAAGGGGACTCTGCTCACTGCGCTTCTCGTGAAGAGCCCGAATGATGTGGCCCGTGCTCTGGGGCGAGATACGGGAGGAAGCCTAGAAGATTTTGCCAATCTGATGAACCGCAAGGCCATCAGCTTGGGAATGTACTCCTCGCACTTTGTTAATCCGAACGGGCTACCCGCAGAAGACCAATATTCGACAGCTGCAGATATGTCGAAAGTCGCACGGGCTGCCTATGCCAACCCGGTTCTCCGCCCAATCATGGCCACTAAGTATCTTTCCTTCCGCTATGCCGACGGCCATATCCACATGTTGCGCAACACAAACCAGACCATGCGTGAAAACTGGTTCTGCACCGGCATGAAGACGGGATACACGGACAAGGCCAAGCATTGTCTGGTGAGTAGCGGAAGCTACAACGGCAAGGAAGTCATTACGGTGATCCTCGGCAGTAGCAAGGAGCGGATCTTCACCGATTCCGCACACATGCTGAGTTGGGCACTTGGACTACCCCAAGAGGGGAAGTCAGTAAAAGCATTAGTAAACCGGAAGCCTGCAAGTCATCAGCACTCAGTAGATCAAATCACACCTAAGGTGAAAAAACACCATCGGCATCACTCACACTCAAATCAGATAAATTCATGAGCCGGAGCTACCAGCTCCAACCCTCCACAAATACAGGATCGGGCATCGATTTTGCCAAGGAGCTGAACGAGCAGCAACTGAATGCAGTTACTTCCCCCTCCGGAGCGCATCTCGTAATTGCTGGCGCGGGGACTGGAAAGACGCGAACCCTCACCTACCGGGTCGCGTGGCTTCTCGAGCAGGGATACCGACCCGGAGAGATTCTCCTGCTAACCTTCACCAACAAGGCGGCGCGTGAGATGCTCGAACGAGTGAACATGCTCCTGCCTGGAGGCTCGGAAGGCCTCTGGAGTGGCACCTTCCACTCGATCGGCCATCGTATTCTGAGACGTCACCCGGAAGCCGTGGGATTTAATCAGGGATTCACGATCATGGATCGGGAGGATCAGGAGGAACTGCTGGAATCCGTTGTGGCACGCCTAGGATTCCGCACCAATGACAAGCGATTTCCAAAGGGACAGGTCCTAGCCGAATTAATCAGCCTGGGCTGCAATACGGGTGACACTCTCCGCACGCTACTTGCACGTCGTTATAAGTACTTCATCGATCTGGAGGATCAAATCGCCCAAGTTGCTACTGCCTACGAAGGTCGTAAGAAAGAAGTGAATGCCCTAGACTTCGACGACCTCCTTTCCAAGACCCACGAGCTTCTGCTAACCAACTCCGAGATTGCCGCCACTTACCAGCGTCGCTTCCGCGCTATCCTGGTCGACGAGTACCAGGACACGAACAGGCTGCAGGCGGGGCTCATCGACACATTGGCCGCCATGCACAAGCACATCATGGTCGTTGGTGACGATGCCCAGTCGATCTACTCGTGGAGAGGAGCCGACTTCGCCAATATCCTAGAGTTCCCGAAGCGCTATCCGGGTTCTGTTGTCCACAGGATCGAGACGAACTACCGGAGTGTTCCCCAGATCCTTGAGCTGGCCAACGCCTCCATTCTGAATAACCCCCGCCAGTTCCCAAAGGAACTGCGTGCTGTCCGCAAGGAGGCCATCACCAAACCTGCGCTGGTCCCCCTTGCCACCAACAACGAGCAGGCTTCCTTCATCGCCCAGCGCGTATTGGAACTTAACGACGAGGGGGTCGATTTCCGCGAGATCGCTGTTCTCTACAGAGCCCACTACCACTCCATGGAAATCCAACTGGAGTTCACCAGAAGGGGTATTCCCTTTGGCATCACCAGCGGACTCCGTTTCTTCGAGCAGGCCCATATCAAGGATGTGGCGGCTTTTTTGAAGTTCGCCATCAATCCCAACGATGAAGTCGCTTTCAAGCGGATGGCGCGATTACTTCCAGGCATCGGCAACAAGACGGCCGAGAATCTCTGGCAGCAGGCCGTGAAACTCCTGGAGGGAGGAAGAAGTTTTTCTCTGCTGGATAAAGGGTGTAAGCCCCCAACCAAAGCCCAAGGTGCCTGGAATCAATTGGTAACTACCTTGACGGAACTTGCTCCCAAGGGAGAGCCTGCACCTCCATCCGACATGATCACCGCGGTCATGAAGTCGCTCTATGATGATTACATGCAGGCCAAGTTCGCCAACTACGAGGCCCGACGCGATGACCTGAACACGCTGGCCAACTACGCAAAGCAGTTCGAGCAGACGGATGAGTTCCTTGCGCAACTCACGCTATTGGGAGGAACCGAGACCAGCGAGGTGACCGGTCGTGATGACGAGGAGGACAGGGTCTGCCTCTCCAGTATTCACCAAGCCAAGGGACTCGAATGGCAGGTTGTCTTCTTGGCATGGCTCACCGAGGGAATGTTCCCAGGGACACGCTCGATGGAGGATGACAATGCCCTGGAAGAAGAGAGGCGGCTCTTCTATGTCGGAGTCACACGCTGCAAGGACGAACTCTACCTGACCTATCCCGTACTGCGTCTCAATGCGGCCTATGGGGAGGCCTTCCAGCGCCCCTCCCGATTCTTAGAGGAGCTACCAACTCATCTCACCGAACGTTGGGAGGTAGCCCGTGCTGTTGCACGCTTCACACCACAGGGAGAACGTCAGGCACAGCGTCACCAGAAGCGTGAATTTGACCCAGCCGACGAATCCCAAGTTCCGGAGTGGGAGGACTGATAGGGCTACTGTCATACCCGCTGAGAAGTCCCTTCGACAGCTCTCTCTACCGAGAGTAACCATTGGTGAAGATAGAAGAGCAGAGAGGCCAGAATGATTCCCAGCCACATGGCCTCGACAATCGAAAAGACCTGGTGAAAGTTCTGAATCGGTCCAGGTAACATTCCCGTGGGGATCATAAAGCATACCGCGAATTGTGCACATCCCGGCTTGACCCAAGGAATACTAGATCCCAGATATCCAACTACACCCATTATACAGCAGACAACGATCATGTAGATTGCAACATTGTTCGTGGATGCCGAGAGAACACTGAGCGTGAACATGGCAACCAGTGTACCCAGCACGGCCCCCACCAGTCGGACTCTCAGTGAGGACGTCGATGCCGAGAGTAATTGGATCCCCCAAGGAATCCCTCCCATGATGGCAAAGACTCCGTTTTCAGGAACAAAGGTATGACCTCCTACCAGACAGAGTACACCCACAATTCCTAGAAAGAAGGTATCACGACCGGTGAAGTGAACCGGCTCAGGAAGCTGTGGCCGGTATCCCTTTCTCAATGGGATGATGTAAAAGACAACTGCTGCGGCAAAGATCCCGATCGTCACAGCTAGGGTCCGGTAAAATCCTCCCATAATGGGCGCTGAATCGGCAATTTTCCCGGAAATCAATGATCCGCTCAAGCCGTAGACCAGCAAGGTCATGGTGGCGGCATCACGGCTTCTGGAAGCCATCGCCATGGTGATGTAGATCAGGAGCAGGTAGGCGGGGGCATAGAACCAAGGAGCATCGAGGAACAATGCCTCCACCACACTACCCATGATGCCGGCGACCCAGACGAGCAAGAGCCGCTGCCTCATCGAGTTCCTGCGGAAGGTTGGGAGATTTGCAAGCAGGGAGACTGCAAGCATCGCCCTGAAGCTATGAGGAAATTTCAGCGTCAGGATGACAAGCAGCGCGAGTGCCACCGCCAGGGCCAACCTACAGGCAGGGCGCCAGGCGTCACTCATTGAGGGGAATCCGTCCCGTACTGCCCATTGGGGAGACAAATTCAGCATCCTGTACCTGCTGGAGGCGGTTGATGACCTTCATTCCCTCCTCAATATCGCTACCGGTGTGGACAATCACGGAGGCCGTCCCTCCCATCCGGAAGGAATGCCCTTCAGGCTCATCCAGCACGATGCGCACGGGGTAGCGCTGGGCTAGCAGGATGAAGTCAATAGTTGGTGAGACTCTGGACAAAATCCCCTCGCCTCCAGCCGCATTATTTGAAGGGGTATTGAGAGCGACAACAGCCTTGGGTACTCCTTGGACGATTCCTCGGAGCTTATTTCCCGATTCTGCCATCAGATAGACATCAACACTCATGCCTGGGCGCATCCTCTTTAGGTCGGTCTCACGAAAATTGGCGAGGACATACCAGATTTTCTTATCAACAAGGGAGAAGATCTGCTCCCCCACGGCGGCGTAGGCACCCGGCGTGATCTGGAGATTAGTGACATATCCATCACAGGTAGCATAGACCTTGCAGTAAGAAAGTTTCAGCTCGGAATCCTTCAGAGCGGCTTGAGCCGCAATTCGTCGTACATTCACATCACCCTGATTACCAAGAAGATTACGGGCCCGCTCCAGTGCGGCTTTGTCTTGGGAGACCTTATCGGTTGCAGTGACCGCCTCCGTCTGGGCGAGTTGGTTTTTGTCAACCGTGACATAAAGATTCCCGACGAGAGCCTGCACTCTCTTCGCATAATCGACCGCATAGGCAGCCTTGGCCTCGCTTTGCTTAAGTTGCGCCTCCGAGGCAGCAATCTGGTCTTGGTAAGCCTGAATCTCAAGTTCCGTAAGAGCTAACTGAGCCTTCGCTTTCTCCGCCTCCGCGGCATAAGGCCGAGAGTCGATTTCAAAGAGCAGGTCCCCCTTGTGAACCAGTTGATTGTCCTTCACATGGATACCCGTGATCGTACCTCCTACCTGTGTGGCCACGCCAATTACATTGGCACGCACCTGCGCATCCTCGGTTCGGGGGTTTTTGGCGATGTTTTGGTCTACCAACCAAGCAAGAACTGCCACTAACACAAAGCTGGCTACGGAAATCAGAATCCCGAGCAACCTGCGAAGCGTTTTGCCACCTGATAATGGATCACTATCACTCATGGGGCTGCAAAGAAAAGAAGCCACAGGATGCAGGATAGGGATGCAATCAGTGCCCCATACACGAGAGGCAACGGGAAAAGGTACGGCAGCAAGCCCGCCTTTAGAAACACCAGATGCAATAACCAAAAAAGGAACAAACCACCAAGAGTGCAGGCCAGCCAAGCCGGAAAATAGGCGCCGGCAATATTGAGTTGCGGATCGCAACCCGTCATCGTCAACAGGACGAGTAGGAGTGAGAAAACGATCCGAAAATTCATACTGCCACCTTAAGATTGCGGCCGATCGAGGGGCAACGCTAATTGGTTCCCTTCACCTGCTTAAAGTCCGCCGTGCTTCCAGGTGGAGAGGGCAAGGCGTAGGCACATGTACCCACCCCAGCAGAGTCCGACCAGGCCAATGATTGGAATATGCCAGATCTTAGGTGGGATACCGGAATGAATCAGGATGGCGGAGCAGATCATCACCGAGGCCGCTACGATCGCATTAGCCAATCTATTGGCGATCGAGTCGAGGGTGACACGGAGTGGTTCGATCCCCTTAGCATCGATCTTGTGCTGAAGAGGAATGGTGACCTCCCCTCGCTTCATCCGGTTCCAAAGGACCCGGAAATCACTGGGAAAAACCTCCAGAAAGTCCACCGAGGCGGTGCCGAGCTTTTTCAGAAGCTCAAGCAGGTGCCCGGGCATGTATTTTCCAGCAATTAGTTTCTCGGCATAGGGGCGGCCGAGTTCGACGAAATTCAGTTGCGGGTTCAGGGCGCGACCTACCGCCTCAACTTGGGAAAGCGCCTTGATTCCGAGATAGAAACTCCCCTTCATCCGGAGACGATGAACCCGGAGAAGTTCGAGCAGGTTATTCAGGACACTGGAGAGATTGATCTCTGAGAGTGGTTTGTTGAGATGTTTATCACTGAACTCCTCGACATCCCGCAGCATTCGGTCGAAATCCTCGACGTTCCCATCCTCGGAAAGGTCGATCAGCGCGAGCATCACCTGCCGATTGTCCTTCTCCCCGAGACCCGCGATGAGGTGGGCCAGATTAGATCGGAAACTCGGGGAAAACGCCCCCATCATACCATAGTCATACAGACCCAGTACCCCGCCACAGGGAGTCTCCTTCGACTCAATGATCGTCATGTTCCCAGGGTGGGGATCTCCGTGGAAAAAACCATGTGTGAAAACCTGCTCGTAGATCAGGCCAGAGATGCACTCCGAGAGAGCCGCAGGATCGATGCCATGAGATCTAAGATTCTCGCTCTTTGTCACGGAATGACCCGAGATGAACTCCATTGTCAGGATCCTCTCCCCGCTCAATTCTCGGAAGAGCTTGGGTACCTTGATGGCAGGATTGCCTCGGAACTGTTCGGCAAAACGTTCCGCATTCCCCGCCTCGTGAGTGAAGTCGAGTTCCATCTTCAGGGTCTCCGCAAACTCCTGCACCACCGCTAAGGGATTCAACGAGGCTAGATCGGCAACGTGCTGCTCCAGAAACTTCGCCAGATCGATCAGAATGGAGAGATCCTGCTCAATCACTGGACGGATGTCGGGGCGTTGAACTTTAACTGCAACAGTCACCCCGTCACGGGTGACTGCACGATGCACCTGAGCGATCGAAGCTCCTGCGATCGGCTTCTCATCAAATTCTAGGAACGCCACTTCCACAGACTTCCCAAGCTCACGAGCAAAGATCTCCTTGGCCAGGCTACCCGGGAAAGTGGGGACATTATCCTGTAGCTTGCAGAGTTCCTCATAGTAGGTGTCATCGACCAGATCGCGACGGGAACTCAGGATCTGACCGAACTTGATGAAGGTGGGCCCCAACTCCTCCATTGCTAGGCGCAGACGCTCCTGAGGAGGCTTGGAGAGAAGACCGGTCGAATGGGTCTCAAGAACCGCTTTTTTCATCCCGATCAACTGCTGCCAAGCAACGAGCTTCAGGACATCAGAAAATCCATACTTGAAGAGAATCGTCACGATCTCGTTATAGCGAGGTAACTGGGCGGCAAAACCAACAGCGGAGCGGATTTCAGTGATCACAGGAGGTGATCAAATCGTTCCACTTGAGCCATAGCAACACCATTTCCCACCCTTTCAAGGAAGGGATTGAGTTTGCAGGAAGATCACTCCATCGTCACACACAACTATCGTTATCAGCATCGAGTCATTCCCGTGAGCCTTTCTATCCACAAAGCAACCCGAGTCCGGCTGACGGCACTCCTTACAGTCGTGCTCGCTCTTACATCCCGAGCAAGTCGTGGAAATGACCGAAACATCATGGACCCACTCTTGGGTCATCAGAAGGCATTCCCTCTTGCAGAACACAAAGGTTCCTTTGATCCGAATCATTCCTACGAACTCGCCCCATTGATCGAGCTCTCGTTGGCCAATAACCCCTACACACGCTCCGCTTGGTTCAATGCCCTTGCCTCCTCTGCCGGCGTTGGAGAGGCAAAAGCCCCCTACTATCCCAAGCTGAGATTTCAGGCATCAGCAGGCTACGATCAAGGTTATAACCCTATTCAGACAGGTCCTGAGACCTACCAGCGAGTCAGCATCAAACCAGGCTTGCAGCTCGAGTATCTCCTGCTGGATTTTGGTCGTAGGGCGGCGGATGTCCGTCGCACAGTGGCCCTTCTTGACGGGGCAAATCTCACCTTTAGTCGTCGCGTCCAAACCACCGTCTTCGCCGTGCAGCAATCCTACTTTGCTCATACGGCTGCACTTTCTCAACGTGAAGCCACTAGAACTAATCTGGAGTTCACAAGGACCCTGCTCGCAATGGTTGAAGCACAGGTAGCCAATGGACTCGGAACACAGCCTGAATTGGATGCCGCGAAAAAGACTTTCTCCCAAGCAGAATTTGATCTCGCTACCGCTGATAGGAATGTCGAGGTCACCCTTGGAAATCTCCGGGTTGCCACAGGTCTCGAGGCCAATGCCCCATTGAGAGTCACCTTGGACTCCAAGGAGAACGGACCCCTTGAAGGCCTCTCTGGGAAGGTAGACCAGCTTATCGATACCGCTGTGGCCAAGCGCCCCGACCTGGCTGCACGGGTTGCAGATATTCAGGCGAGCAGGGCTGCCTCCGAACGCGCCAAGGCTGACTTCCTACCCAAGGTGTCACTGCAGGGTTCTTGGAACAGTGAGTCTTATGGATATAAAGCACAGCAAAGTGGTGTGAACGGAACTTTTAACAACACATACAATAACATCGGGGGCTTTGCCGTCATGAGCTGGGATCTCTTTGACGGATTCGAGCGAGTCGAGCGCGTCAAGAAGCGTCAAGCCGAAGAGTCCGAGGCACGCTCTAATGCCGAGGCCACGCGACTCGAGACAACGCGTGATGTCTGGACCAGCTACAACGATTCTCTCAAGGCTCGCAAGCGTGTCACCTACGCACTCGCCCTTGTGACCTCAGCCAACGAGAACTTTAATGCCGCGCAGGCTGCCTTCCAAAACGGCCTAGCCACAATCACCGAACTGATCTCCAGCCAGAGTGCTCTTGCTGGGGCGCGCTTCGAGCAGGCAGGTGCCCAAGCCGACTACCTCACAAGCCTCGCCTCACTCTCACTCGCCATGGGTCAGTTTGACACCCCAGCGGGAACAAAGGTCCTACCGGCTAGATTGTAGTGGGTAGCTGAGAGTATCGGATGGAGTTTTCTAATCCTGCCGGCCCGTGTCTTGATTTCCCTCTAAGGCTTGAAAGTAAAAATGCCGCAGTAGACCGACAAGCAGAGCCGTGTATCTGATACTGGGAGCGAAGGGGAACACCCCGAAGCGCTTCCAAAGCCGACCCTACCCTTTAGACGGAGCCGAGAATCAGGCACGAATTAATCCCTCCGAATCCAAACGAATTAGAGAGAATTTTGCGAGGTCTTGCCTCCCTTCCCTTATTGGGAATCACATCAAGCTCACATTCCGGATCAGGAGTTTCGTAATGGAGGGTGGGCGGAAGATATCCCTCGGTCATCGCCAAACAGCAGATAACGGCTTCCAAGGCCCCAGTTGCACCGAGCGGATGAGCTGTGTAGGCCTTAGTTCCGCTGACGGGAATCGATGCTGCGTGGCTACCGAAAACGTTATGGATGCAGCGGGCTTCGTTGCTGTCATTGACTTGGGTCGAACTGCCATGGGCATTGATGTATTCAATTTCGTCCGGATTCGTTGCGGCATCAGTCAGTGCCTCGCGCATGGCACGAATGGTCGGCTCACCATTTGGATGCGGTGACGTCATGTGATAGGCATCGTTATTATGAGAAAAACCGAGGATCTCAGCGTAGATCCGGGCTCCACGTGCCTTGGCATGCTCATACTCCTCGAC
>Ga0209084_1000770_pt1 | contig 29238 bp, 26 predicted proteins | sample C_130820_MF_Meta_FD_187309 | JGI IMG/M metagenome (GOLD analysis project Ga0209084, IMG submission 187309) | Freshwater microbial communities from Lake Croche, Canada to study carbon cycling - C_130820_MF_MetaG (SPAdes) (version 2) | ecosystem: Environmental > Aquatic > Freshwater > Lake...
GGTGTCCCTGTCGGAACGGTTGGGGCGGGTGCGCGGGGCGCGAGGGGTGCAACGGCAACTTCAAGGTGGGGAGGGAGGGTCCGTCACCAGGACTCGAGGACTCGAATCCCCCCTAAAGGGGAAACGACCAGGACTCGAGGTCCGAGTCCCGCCCGTACCTTATAGGGGGATTCGAGTCCTCGAGTCCTGCAGGAAAAAGCGGGAAAGGGGTGGGCGTTGGTTAACTAAAAAAACGGTCACTTCCTACCTCTGTCATCCCATACACGTTTCAACATGGAACAGAACGGCCTCCATGGGGGCATGCTGGCCGTAAAAGCTAGACGCCACCCATATCCCGCACATTACAACTGCGGACCAATTGCAGCTGGAATCTTAAACGATATAGGCCAGGTCAACATTTTAGCAGCAAAAGACCCGCCGCGCGATGAAGTAAAGAAAGGGATTGCTGCCAGGCGAGATACAAAAAACCTTGACGCTCTCCACGAGATGCACTTAAAGTTTGATAGGCTCGCTAATGATCACAGCCCACTTGGCAAACCAGTGCCCATCAAGTATTCGCTTATGAAAGAGGCAATGGTAAGGAAAGTTTCTGCCTTCCCAGATGACCCTAATCCTGAATATATTAAACCATCGGTGCTTCAACTATATAAAGACCCAGGGGGCTTTCGTGCGTTTCTTGACATGATAAAAGAGAATGGCGGTTACGGTATACTACAGATGAGCACGGTACATCGGGACAAAGACAACAAAGAGAAGAAACCCGAGTTTTTCGGACACGTGATTCCAATCGCATTCGATCGGCTGACCGGGCACGTGGTAGCGTTCGAACCGCCTCAGCCAGGAGGTTTGAAATCAACAGATGATTTGTACTATTTTGACCTCAACGACTCGCCTACACAACTTGATAGATTCCAGCACTGGCTGAACACAAGACGTGGCGGCCATTCGAGAATCCAAGAAGGCTGGCTTATGGGTACTGAAATAGGCGACACTGATTTAGGCAACTTCAAACGTTCAGTTATAGGAAAGGAATTCTGGCACGCAAGTTTGACCAGCCCGATAGAAGACTTTAAAGAGGTACTTCGCAGGCGGGACTTAACAGGCGAAACCTCCTACGCCTCCGACGAGGCAGATCTTCTTCAGGAAGCGGAACTCATGAAGAAGATCAACTTGCCACATTATACAGCAAACGAAGAGAAATGGAAAGAAATGGAGGCTCATCTTCACCACATGGCAAATCCCCCTGGAGGCGGAGGAGGCGGTGGCTCTAATGCTGCTGCAGGGCCGGGCGGCGGAGGCGGCGGCGGTGGCGGTGGCGGTGGCGGTGGCGGTGGAGGTGGCCGTGGCCTTGAGACAGAGATGGACGAATTTGCTGCTGAAAAGGAGGCCGAAGAGGCAGCCGATGCGAGTTTATCAGGCAAGGGAAGGCCGGGACTTTATGATCTTTATCGTGAGATTGCACAACATTTTTGAAAAAAAACGCTACTATGGCTGGCCCGCCTGGAGGAGTGGATACATTCGCCGAGCGAGTCACCCGACTTGAGCATTTAGAGGCTGTGACACTACACCTCTTTGACCAATTTGAAGCAACAGCATTCCATCTAAAAGATGCGCTCGAGGCAAGTCTTTCTGAAGCCATGGGGGATTCATCAGACGCCCTCAAAGAGGACGTCGAAGGATTGACCGACGAGATGGAACGGGGGCATTGGAGATATATTCAAGATGCCTTGCATGTGCAACATGGTCATCCTGACAATCCGAGACGTCAAGCAGATCTAGTTGTCGAAGATTATGTACAGGACTGGACCAGGATGCTTCGAGACTTTGTTGATGATAATACTGTTGTGGATGGCGTGCCAGTAGGAGATAAAATTAGGGACGCCCTTAATGAAGCAATGCACGCCAACGCAGGGCTGTTTGCTCAAATGCTTCATCTACTTTGGGAGTATGCTCGGCACTCCTACATGAAGGACGATGCGGAAGATAACGTTAATAATTCGGTCGATTGATTGCAACCTTACCCTAGCATACTCTGGTGGTACCCGCTTACCGCCGACGACGGACTCACCATGCCAATGGCGCGCTTGAAACCGCTCACCGGCCCCGGCATGCCCCCATGCGAATTGATCAGCTTCTTGACCATGCCGTCCGCCATGGCGTTGCCCGTCGTCATCGCGCCACCCACCAGGCGGTGGAGGTGCGCCGTCGTGAGGCTATTCGTGGACGTGACCGAAATCACGTCGCTTGTATTGAGGATGGTGCGGCGGATCGTGGACGAGCCCTGGCACGTCTCGAACATACCCGACGAGACGGGCATGATCGTCATGGTGAAGCTCGTGGCCGGGAAGAGGCCGCCCACGCTAAAGTAGCCCTTCGAATTGTCCAGGTCCACAGTGACCTGGGTCGAATAGTTACCCAGGCAGCCCGGAGCCAGACCCGGGCTCAGCGTGACATCGGTGCCCATGCGCAGCGCCAGAGGGCAGCCCACCAGCGCACTCGCATTGCCCGTACCCGCCAGATTTCCGTACCCGGAACTCTCGAGCCACGAGATGTCAATGCCGGACGCCTGCGTGCACGTGTAGAGGTGCTGCTGCGTGAAATTGCTGCAGAGGTTTGAAAAGTTATCGAACGTGACGCGCGCTGCCGTAATGGGCACATAGGGGATGTTGGTCGTTGAGCCAATCAGGTTCGGCTTGACCCAAACGAGCAGAATGTCCGGGCAGCTCGAAAGCGTAATGGTCTGGCTCTGGAACGTGTTGCCGCCCGCACCAAGCGCCTGACCATAGTTGGAGAAGTAACGGGGAAAGTCCGTGTATGGGACCGAGGAGATGAGCGGCACGCTGATGCCCGGCGCCGGCGTGAGGAACTGCGCGTAAATGCGCGGATTGATGAAGCCAGGCGTTGTGCTTGAGCCACCAGGGCCCGCAATCGTTACGTTCGAAATCACCGTATTCACGCCGCTGACCTTGATGACGTGGCCGCTATTTGGGTAGGCAACCTGAAGATCCTTCCAGTAGGGCGAGCCCGCCACGCCCGCAGTACCTGTCTTTGCAACAGCAGCAGACGAGGGAGTCTGTAGGTTCATCGTAAACTGCATGTTCGTGCAGCCAAAAAGACCCACGCTGGACATCTCCAGCGTCTCGCGCCACAGGAAAGGACTGACCACAATCGGCTCCATGACCGTGTAGCTCAGGATGACAGTGTACGGAACCGTTGTGCCACCGCCCACGCCGCAATTAATGGGCTGGCCCGAAGGCAGGCCATAGTAAACATTGGTGGTAGCATCGCCAGTTCCCGTTGAAGGGACTACCCCGCCGTAAATGGCCATGTCGCTCTCAAAGTAACCCCAGACGGGCTGGCCATCAATATAACGGACATAGTAACCGTTCTTATCCTTGTACAGACCGGAACCCACCAGAGGGTTACCAGGCTGAATAGGGGCGTAGCGCTGCGGAAGTACAGGGGTAGGAAGTGCTGCGCCGGCAACAATCGAAGCGTAGGACTGGCCCTGGATAAAATCCGGAAGAGACTGCTCAAGGCCCGGGTGGTAAAAGACAACAGGCCATGCACCGTTCGGAATGTCACCGTCGGTCTCGTACGAGTAGTCGCGGAAATTGCCGTTCTTTGCACCCGGGTACAGAGCGGTGCCATCGCCCGCATCAGCGCGGCACGACTGGTACTTCTCCCAGCGCGACGGCGTAGTGCGGATCTTGCGAACCGTGGTCGGGTTGGCCAGCTGGATCATCTCGCGAAGAACATCGCCGTTAGTGGTCACGTTAGCATCGTTAATGGACACCTGCATGTTTGACACCAGATTTGAAAGAGGGAACATGCTGAGCACCATATCCGAACCAGGATCCAGCATTGAAGGCAGCGGACTTGACCAGACGCCAGTCGAAAGGGTGCCCGTTGAAGGCGCCCCAACATACGTATTTACGGCAGTGCCAGGCACAGCAACGCTCGTCTGCCAAACCATGTTGGGCGGATTCGGAATTGGCGCAATCTGGTTTCCATTGTAAGCAGGGCCGAAAACAACTGCAGGCGTTGCGCCCGGTGCGCCCGCCGTGGGACCCGCGTAATACGTATTCAGGGTGAGGTACACGCCGCTCTGCCAGCGGATCTGACGGTCGACAAAGACGCCAAGGTTAGGAACCTGCATCTGGTACGTGTGCTGGGACGGGTTTGCGCTAATGGCCTGAAACGGCATCACCGTATTGGACAGCGCACCCTTCTGCACAAGGAAGGTCGGGTCCTCCTGCACCATGCGGGGGTCCCACACCCCCACCTTCTCAATGAAGGACGTCGTCATCTTGTCACCCTATTCCGAAAAAATAGGCAGATGCGCAAAAAAAGAGCGGGACAAGCCGCTTTTTTGATACTCTAAGTCCCAATGGCACGCAGCCCCCCTAAACCCATCAAAGTGTATGTCTACACGGGAAGTGACTATCAGGCGATTCCTTACAACCACTGTCTACTGTGCGGTCAGCCGTGCACGCGCTGGCCGCGGCGGTCTCAGAGCCAGCGCTTTTTTTGCACCCGAAACACCTGCTCCTTTGACTGGCACTAAAGGGGCTCAAAGAGGAACTTGAGGTTGCAGCTTCCGCCCGCGCTCAGAGTGACAGGTATGAGGTTCTGTGTGTAGCGATTACGCCAAAATAGCGTGAAGCTGATGATCTGGAACGCGCCGCCGTCCCGCAACGACATGCGCCGATATTCTCCCACCGGAATGTACTGGATGAAGGAGCGGTAGGCCTGTGCTGACCTCGCATCAAGTGAAAAGTCCGTCAAGATCTGCGCCGTGTTTTGGCCTGACTGCTGCGATCCTGTGCTTGCCGGCGAATTAGAGGGCACATAGGTAGGATTTGCGAGAAGCTCCTTCTGCAGAGGAATGGTGCCAGACGTCACTACAATCGCGTCCACGGGACACCACAGCGTAGACGTTGACTCGAACTGCTGGCGAATGGCGTAGAAGAAAGACTGGTCGACGGAAGACCAGATGGGACTTGTCACAGTTCCGCCATTCCCCGGAACCCAAATTCCAAGACGCTGAAATCTAGACGGGTACTGATTAAAGAGGTCGTTGGCCAGCAATGCGGCCGCAGTGGCACTTGGCGCAGCTGTGGGCGGAAGAGTGAGGGTTGAGTCGATGGGTGTTGTGATGCCGCCATAGAGAATTGGAACGTTATCGTTCTCGCGGATTTGCTGCTCGAAATTGGCAAAGAGGCCCGAAAAGTTAAAGTCGGACACAAGTCGCAACGACTCGAAGCCCGGATAGATCACGTCTTGGTTGAAGTACGAACGAACCGACCCAGAAAGACCCTGCGAGTCCTCGGCGCCGTAGATTGAGTACGTATCCATCACCAAATCAAACAGGTTGGACGATCCCTTGTAGGTGAAGTAGGGCGTTGCAGAGCACAGCTTTCGAGACCGAACAAAGGTAGGAAAGGTACCCGGGTAGCCGCTCATCGGAGTTGTCCAGTTTGTAGGGTCCAGAGGGGGAGGGACAGTGGAAAGCGTTGGAGACGTTGTGCAGATGTAGTAGGTTCCAAGGCCATAGGTAACGAGCTGGCCGAGGTAGTATGTACGCGTCGAGCACCAAGAAGACTGCGTGGACTCGCCGACCTTAAGCCACCCAATGTCCGTACCCGGTGGATCGGCAGTTGTGGTAAGATCATAGTTCGCAATATACACCGTGTTTCCAAGCGTCGTGGATGAAGCATACGTTACAGAAGCGCCCATTGCATAGGCTGTGTTCTTGACCCAGGAGGTAGTGCAAGTGGTTTGCGCCTCCTGGAACTTTAAGAACTGGGTCTCTGCTGAGAAGGACTGGAAATACGTGGGGTCCGTTCCGTACGTATTCAGTGGACTGTCCCGGAAGGAGTTGTCGATTGCCTTATTTACCACATTCCTTAGAAAATTGTCATAGTTGTAAGAGTAGTAGTATGGGTCGTCACGGTACAGAGTCCAGTCCGGGGATCCCTGAGAAATCCACAGAGGATTTGAGTCAGGAGGAGCACCTCCAGATAGAATGACCCCATTCACTCCAGGCCTCGCAATATAAATACCGTCGCTTGATGTTGGATACGTGACTTGCCGCCCATTTGCGTAGGACGTAGCAATGTCCCAGTTTGGAGGTGGCGGCGGCACAGTTGGATAGTTTACCGAATCATCCTCTGCAATCCATTTCAGGAAGGAGAAGGATTCGATCGTGTACGTATACACACCAGGGCCCTGCCGAATGCCAAGAGGGCACACGTAATTTGTCTTCCCGGGTCCCAATGTCACAATGGTACCCACTGGAATGCCAATGGCATTGCAAAGCGGGGCCGGGTTTTGAGACCCACCGTCCGTGGTAAAGTCAATCACAACCGTCTTGTTTGCCGCCAGGGGCGTGCCTGCCAACGTCATCACCAAGTAAGCAGGCGACCCAAACTGAACCGTACCCATACCACCCGCAGGGAACCGAACAATAGTGAAGTCAATGTAGCCTCCCGCCGCAATTGAAAGCTGCGAAAGCCAGCCATTGGCTCCAACGCTGCTACTTGCATACCATACCCCTCCCGCAGCAAGGTTGGTTCCAGAATAGGTCCAGTTATTGGTAGTCGGAATGGCATCAACAGGATAGACAGTCATGTTGGGCGCCGTTCCAATATTAAAAGGCTCAGATGAACTGCTGAGCGCTAGCGGAACTTCCCCACTCCCAACGCCAGCCGTCAGATGGCTCAACGTGCCAGACGCTGTGAGCTGAACGCCCACGCGATAATCGAGCATGTCAAAGTCGGCCGAATCGTAATAGTTCGGCATGACCTTCGGAATGAAGAGGGGAATGTCCTTGGTGTTCAAGCTGCAGCGCATCAGAGACAGGTTGTAATTTTGCGCATTCTGCCGAATGATCTCCGCCGAGCGCGAATCCTGAAAGGAGGCCACGCAGTCGTACTTCTGGACATTCACGCCCGGAGGGTTGTTGTTGACAATGTTGCCGTTGTAGTAAATGTTCGGTTTCTGCAGGCCGTCCATGCCAATGGAGCCGCCGCCGCCGATGCCGCCCTCCTCACGTGCGCGCTTTGCCGCTGTGAAGGAAAGGCCCGTCTGCACGTCAATGCCGCCGTGGCTTGTCCCTTGGCGCTGGTACCCCGCCATTCTACTTTCCAAGGATGTCGTAGGTGATTTTTGTGACCACTTGGTCAGGGTTTCCCTGCCCCTTCAAAGCCTTCACGTATTGATCAATCGGAAGCGCCTTGTTCAAAAGGCGCACAACCACGTGGCGGCCGCAGGTGTCCGCGTGATCGCCCTGAAGCTTGGTCGTGTTATGCACCACCTCAATGCCCTGTTGCCGCGCGGCGTCTAACACATTACCAAGCAAGGGAAGAGTTTCGTGCAATGACGAAAGCTTATTTTGATCCAACCAGACGCGATCGCCGTCTACAGGTGTCCCGAAGGAATCAAACACCTCGATTTTCTTTCCACCGTCCTGGCCCAAGACTGTCAACCAGTGGCCGTGCGTAGCGCTCTCTGTAAGAAACAGTAAAATCGTGTGCCCACCCGGCCCCAGCAGGCTCTGCAAACTTTCCTTGCCTAGTTCAGGGTAGGTAATGATCTTCACGTTTGAACCCAAGAGTGTTCGCAGGTCATCATCCCCAAGAGCATATTCAGCAACCTTGTCAAGTGACGGTGGACTAGCCATAGTGATTCACTCACATTTCTGTAAAAAAAACCGTTACCATGTCTGCATACGCTTCCTTCTCGAATGTCACGTCCACTGACAAGTCGGTTACTGTCTGCCCAGGCGCCGCGCCCGGGCAGGTCGACTTGCGGAGCCATGTAGCCGCAACGGGCGCCTTTGTCTGGACCGGAGCGCTTGCTTCGGCTACAACGGGCGTGATTCCCGGGCTGTACAGTCTTCTTCAGCCTGTTGTGGCCACAGTCATGATTCAGTCCGGGGCTATTACGCTGCTAACAGCCAAGGCTGTTGCAATCAACGCAGCAACTGCTGTAGCCCCGGCCACCTATGGCATCATTTTCACGATGAGTGCTGCTGTAGCTGCGGGAGCTACCACGATTTCCTACATTGTGGGTAACCCGTACACTGGGTAAAGGTTTCACTCTCGTTCCCTCTTTTCGCCCACCTTTTCCCCCTCGTCCACAAAGTCGTCCAAATTGGTCTGCTTCATGGGCTGCTTGAGCGCCTTTAAGCACGCGGGAACAAAGCGCTTGTGGTAGAAGAGCGAGGCCTGCTCGGCCAGCGCCGCGGCGTAGAGCGGCATGTAGGGCACATGCGTCACGTGGAGCGCGTGCGGCTGCCAGCAAACGAACCACGCGCGCTCCATGCCCTTGAATTGAGGCCGCTGGCGAGCAATGTGCATGGAGTACTGCAGCTGGATCAAGTAGTGCTCCGGAATACACTTCCAGTACTTGATGTAAGGGTGGTGCGCGGCGTCGCGGTGGTGCGCGGAGCACTTGTACTCAACCAGCTCGTGCGACGTCTCCGGCTCGCTGCCCTCCTTGGAAAAGCGCCGGTGGAGCACGCCGTCGGGCGAAAAGCCGCCGAACCAAAGACCGCCCTTCCCATTCACAAACCCAAAGTGCTTGAGAAGGTAGGCGCCGCCGCGCTCCGCTAAAAAGCACTTTTCAAAAGCCTCCTCGGCGTGCGGCTCGTGCACCGTGCCCCAATTTGTGTAGGTGTTGCCCGCATATGCGTTCGCCTTTGGATAGACCTTGGAATACAGAAGCTTCCTGCGGCTCATAAAGGGGCTTTTCTGCACCACGCTGGCCACCTGACTGGCCGAGAGCTTGAAGCGGCGCGCCTTGTACCACGCAGGCCCGCGCTGCAGCTCCGGCGCCACCGCCTCGTCGGGCGCCTCCTCCGTCATCTTCTTAAAGGTCTCTGCCAGGGCTGCGTGCTCGTCTCCGGAAAGCTTCTTTGTTTCCTCAAGCACGCGCGCGGACTCTTCCTCGGTCTGTTCCCAGGGCATGATGCCGCCCTCGGAGGCCAGCGCATCCTTGGTCTTTTCGGCAGACTCGGCGGCAGGCAGAGACGTAAGCTCGAAGACAGCATGTTCAGAGGGCGTGGAAAGCTTAAGGGTGGCAAAGGGCAAAAGGCCCATGACCTCACATGCGCTTGGAAGCACGTCGGTCTCAGACGGCTTTGCAATGCCCCGGCGCGGCCTGAATCCCTTGGGCGGCATGGCAGGACTCGCAGAGAGGAAAAGAGAGCTCTTTTGTCCGTAAAAGACCCCGTCAGCCCACGCTTTACCATGAGTAACATTACGCGGGTGTTTCTTCAGCTTCTGGACGACGCGAGCGCAGTTCATCAGTGCGCGTCGACCCACGGTCTGTACACGTTTCACGGGATCTGTGCGCTCCTCTGGTACCACGCTGTCAAGGAAGTAAGCTCAATTATCCTCACTCTGCTCAAGCGGCGAAAGCTCTACAAGCAGCTGGTGGATGATAATCAGCAGAGCCCTCAGCAGAGCCCTCAGCAGAGCCCTATCACGCAACTGGCAGAGACGGACGACACTGACGTCGACGCCGAGTAACCATGGCATCCTTTGGCCGCACCGTAGACGTGGGCGAATATGCCCCCGTTTTCCGCAACTTTGCACAGGAGCGGCTTGCTCTTATGAAGGCTGCAGGGTTACAAAAGCACAGCGAACCACTTAACATTCAAACCCTCCCGGGCTCCTCGCGCATGATTCTTGGCGGCCAGCTGGGGGAGTTTCACGACCAGATCTTTGAGCCCACGGGCCCTCTCCTTGCCCCCACACGCACTCTGGGCAGCGCCGTGTCCCTCTTCCCCGGATTTTCTAAGCACCAAGTTGATCAGAGGACACGCGACTTTTCAACTGGCGGCGACCGATGGCACGGCCCGCAGGACGAGAGCCGTCTCAAGGCCATTCGCAGCGGAATGAACACTCAAGGCGAATTCTGGAGGGTAACTGGCACTCAGTCGCACCCAACCAACTCCCTCTTTGTTCTTCCCGAGACCAAACCAAGCTTTGACGATCTGAACGGAATGGCGGGGTATCTACGAATGGAAACGGGTAATTGGGACTCGACCACCGCCCACCCTAACAATTCGTTGCGCGCTGATCAATATAATATTGGCACCCTTATGCACGACCGTATGATCGCCAAGGCTAACATGACCAGCGAAACCTTAAACACCGAAGGGCCCTCAAAGCTCTTTACTCGCTTCAAGGAGCAGGGCGGCCTCCCAAGCACGCGCGCGCCCGGACTCGAGCGCCCGCAGACCGACGCCGCAATTGATCTCAATATCTTTGGCGTGCGCCGCCAAATTCCGTGGCCGCATCCCGGCGTCAACACCTACACGCCCGGCGGCCACATCCTGGCCTCCTCGGTCCAGTCGAAATTCCCAGTCCTTGCCAAGGAGGAGGGCCCGCCCAAGCCCTACGATCACGAGTACCACCGCCTCGAGTCCCGCGGACCGCCGCCTGATTTGCCTGTCCCCTCTGTCCGCGATAAGGCCGACGGACGTCCGTGGGAGCAGGAGTACATCCGGAAGCGCATGGGAGTCAGTTACCAGTACGGCAGGGCTGAGCGCTCTGACATGTACCGCCCTTATGGCGCGTACCTCAAGGCCATGTCCAAGAAACGCAAGCGAATGCTCTTTGGTCTTCCGCGGCCCCAAAACCCGTTTGCACCCTATGCGCCTGTGCCCGCGCCCGCCCCAGGGCCTGCACCGCCCCCCGTTCCAGGTGCTGTCCCAGGCCCAGGCGGCGCGCCCGCACCCTATGGGCGCCCGCCCCCCGTCAATAATTTGCCTGCCATCACCCCCTCGGGCGCCAAGGGGCCGGCCTTTGCGCCGCAGAACCAGCTCTACGCCAAGCCTCAAATCCCAACGGCTCCGGGGCATTCCGGGTCCGGAAAGCCTTTGGAGGGCACGGGCCCGCCGGCGCCGCCCGCCGTCTTCGAGACGCGCGTCGGCGTTGGCGCACACACGCAGTCCGACCCCGAGCGCGCAGCGGACCAGCGCAAGGAGCAGAGCCTCACGGGTCTCCACCCGGCCTACTCCGTAAAGTTCAGCACGGGCGAGCCAACAGACGCCGCGCGCATGAAGGAGCCGGACGACGATGAGGACAAGCCCGAACAGGTTTCGAAGACAATGGGCAGCGTCTACGCAAGGGCGCAGAGCGAGGCGCTTGCGTCTGGAATGCCCCTCGTCTCCGAATCCTCCTCGATTGCAGGAAACAATGCTGCCGGTTCTGCCCGACAGGTGGGCGGAGCGCAGCCGTCCCTTGAGGATAAAGTAAATAAGCTTCTGGAGGCCCAGGAGCAAAAGGCGGCGCGGCGCGCGGCAAAGAAGGCCAGGTCCTTGCCCGCAGAGGCTGAGACGGGCGCAAAGAGACTTGTCAGCTTCTTGAAGTGATTATGATGCATTCACCACATAAGCTGGAACCGTTCGTTTCTTTTCTAGATAGGTGGCAATAATCCGATGAGCACCATCTAAAAGTATATAGACTCCGTCCTTTACTGCAACATAAATAGGGTCTACTTCACCTTCTCGACGTATAACCTTGATGTGGTGTACCACAGAGTCAACATCAGCTTGACCGCGTGGGCGGTCTTCCTTAGGATACGGATCATGCGAAAGACGGGCTGCGTTGAAATTATTGAGTTCTCTGCACGTTGATAGCGGAAAGTGAACAAGCTCGCTTTTAAATATATGAGCATAGAGTGATTTCTGTATCGATGGGAAAACCCTCATTCGCACCGATGTGTGCACAGAATCTCTCAAGTCATCCATTGTTGAATGATAAGCGGGTTTACAACGGTTTTTGTCCAAATCACTCATCCTCAGGATTAAACGAAACCCGCAGCGGCGCCAGCTTTCGCGGCGAGGACGGCGCCGGAGACTGGACCGTGCGCTCCAACATCCGCGCCATGAGCGCCTCCGCCTCCTTGTTCTTCTCGCGCTTCTCCCGCGCCGCGCGATTGGCCTCGGACTCCACCTCGGAAATCGTCCGCTCCAGCTTCTTGCCCGGGCGCTTCAGGGCCTCCTCATAGCCCGGCTGGCCCGGCGACGGGTCGCCCGTCACGGACGCCTTGAGCTCAACCGAAAAGGTCTCGAAGCCCGCCGCCGGGTCCCTCCAGTACTCCGTCCACTCCGGGCCCGTCTTGAGGCTCTTGAGGCAGATCATGTGCACCCATCCGGGCTGCATGGGCTTAGGGAAGATGAGATCGAAGCCGTGCTCGCGGAAGAGCTCGATGGCGCGGTCGCGGACGAGCGGGCACACCTCTTCCACCAGCCGCTCCTGCATGCCCATTGGGAACTGGAAGCGGAAGAAGTCAGCCACTACGGGCTTTGAGGCCGCGTCCGCGTATACCCCGGTGGCCGAGGGCGCGTGCCAGTCGCAGTTGGGCGGGCCCCACACAAAGTCTTCCTTGGTGATGCACATGGGAATCCAGTAGAGGTCCACATCGTAGTTCGAGTCGTCCGGGTCAATGAAGGCGGGCTTGACGTCGCACACGTCCGGCGTCTTCTCGGGCGCCGTGGCGTCAATGGCCGCGCGGATGTTGAACTTGGTGGCGCACCGGCCCGTGCGATTATCAAAGTTCGCAAAGAGCGTGTCAAAGAGCTGCTTGGTCAGAAGAAGCGGCATCACCTCGAGCCAAAACTTGGTCTGCGCGCGGTAGTCCATGGTGCGCAGGGCCAGCGCGCGACGGTGCGCTGAGCGGCCCAGGGCAAACACCTCGGTGCCCGTCAGAGGCAGAGAGGGCTCGACCTCCTTTGCTGCCACACTAAAAGCAGAAGCATTAGAAAAAGCGACGTGGCCGCCGCCGCCGCCGCCGCCGCCTCCACCACTTGAAATACGCTGAAGTGCGCCCTCATTCGGTGCGGCGCGTACGGGTGCGGGCCGCGATGCCATCTCCCTTGAGGAGCTGCTCAAGCTCGTTGAGCTGGGCGTTGGTGAGGTCGTGGGCGTAGGAGCCCTGGCTAAGAGGGTCGGTGATGAGAGGCGCCCTGTTAAAAAAGGTTGACGGCGGCGCAGGCGCGGTGCACGCGGAACAGCAAGGCTTAGGACTCAAAAGGCGGGCGCAGCTCTGCAAACAGCCCATATTTTTCTCACGCTTGGGCAAAAAGAAACGGGCGGCAAAAAAAGCGGGGGACTCGTTTCGCGGGTGACTCTCTTTTTTTTGCAACTTAACGCCGCTCCAGAAACTCAATGCGCGCCATGAGCGTCCTCATCCAGATCTGCGATGCGTGGTCAAGCGCGTCAATGCGGCTGTGAAGAAACCCGAGGTTTGTGTTGGTTGCAGTTGAAAGGGCGGTCAAGGCCGCGTTGGTTGCAGTTGAAAGGGCGGTCAAGGCCGCGTGCTGAGACGTGACCTCTTTGCCGATTGACTGTACGGCGGCGTCAAGCTTGGTCAACATCTCGTCCGTCTCGCCCATCAGCTTTGTAAGCTGGCTTGAGACTTCAGCGCTCTTGGAAGACACCTCGTCAATCTTGGAGTTGAGGCGCTCCTTGACCTTCTGGATCTGAGAGGTCACGGGCGCGGGGTTGGGCATTCTGAAAATACCTGGGTTAGAGCATGCTGAGCTGGACACGCGCCCAAGGAGCTATAGATATGACAAAAAAATCACTCCTTTTTTACCGTTTTCTCACTTTGAGTCCTGAAAATGCCGCCGCACCCCCGTTCCCGCGCCTCGGCTGCGGCCAGCGAGGCCTTTGCCCTGGGCAAGAAGGAGGAGCCGGAGACCCCCCCGGAGGGCCGCGTCACCAAGCTGGAAAAGGAGGGCAAGGTCAAGGTGGCGCGCGTCATCAACCCGTCGCACCCGGACTGCCAGCGGTGCCTGAAGCGCAAGGCAGGCGAGCAGGCGAAGAAGAAGCTGAGCAAGACGGACCAGCGCATTGCGGACGCTGTGGCCAAGGCCAAGACTGACCTGCTCGCCGAGCTGGGCGTCTCGGCTGCACCGCGCTCCGACACGTCCGCCTAGGTGCGAAAAAAAAAGAGGGGGGCGCAGAGGGAGGTGAAAAAAAAAGTCCCGGTTGAAATTTCATAGAAGGGTCAAGAGGGGTGTACAAGGTGGGAAGGGGTGGGGAGGGGTCTATCTCTTGGAAGACTTGGTCTACCTTCTTAGAAGACTCGGGTCTATCTGTTGGTAGACTGGGTCTATCTGGTAAGAAGACTAGGTAAGACTGAGTCTATCTGAGTGTAAGGACGATAGACTGAGCGGTTTTACACTAAGAGAGGTAAGAAGTAGGTAAACGATAGGTAAGAAGAGGTAAGACTGAGTCTTACTGGGTGTAAGGACGATAGACCGGGGGTCTTCGTACTGGGCGACCGGCAGGCGAAAAAACTATGTGCCGAGCATCCGCCTGGCGGTCCGCGCTTCGTCCGGTGGATCGCTCTGCGGTCCGGTATGTCGTACGGTCGCTCGCCCGGTCTATATGTATAGAGACTGAGCGTAAGACCCATAGGTTATGTAGGATAGACTTAAGCTTGTGTTCTTAGGCTAAGACCTGGTCTACCATCTTTCTTTATCTTTTGTGGCTAAGAGCGCGGGACACTGACCTTCCTTATAGTACTCAGTGTCCCAGGGCTGGGTAGATTGGCGACCTACCTAGCCCAAAGCGCCCATGATAGTGTGTTGACCCAAGTCTAACCTTAGTCTTTCTTTTGTACCCTACTCAGGTCTTCTAAGCAAGTAAACCAAGTCTTCTAACCAAGTCTTCTACGCTTTCTTTTTTTTAGACCAGAGTAAGTACTTTTGTTACCGCCCGCCCCGCCCGCCCGCCCACAATGACCAAGTCTAGTAAGAAGGTGTACAACAAAGGTACCAAGCCGGTACCCACACTGACTTTGAAGGACAAGGACTACAATGATGTTGAGGTCCCCTTTGCCTACTATACCTGGGCGGACAAGAGGTACAAGATCAAGAGGTGGACCCCAGACTATGTGGCCTATCCCTTCCAGCGGCCCATCACCCTTAAGCAGCACGAGCTGGGGGTTGAGCATAGCTGGGCCTGGGTTGAGTGGACAGCGGACGTTGTAGACGCTCCCTTCTAGTTGCAAGACTTTTTTAGACCCCCTCCCTACGCATTTTCTAACCTTTCCTTTTTTTTTTCACCAGATGTCGGTCTTTGCTCCTTTTTTTAGGGTGTCTACCTTGGTTTTGAATGCGGCCTCGGAGAGTGCGGGTGTGTCTTTGGCCGAGTCTATGCGGGATGGGAAGACAGTCTTGGTTGTGTCCACTGTGGAGCCTGACGGCCTTGCTGCAAGGCTAAGCATCCAGGTAGGCTCGGTCTTCTATCGCGTCAACCAGATTGTGCCGCCTTCAGTTGGGCCCCTGGCGTGGTTTGACCGCATGCTGACCCAGCTTCCGTACCCGCGGGTCTTTGAGTTCCTTCACCCTATCCTTGAGGCAAGGCAGATTGTCTTCCCGCCCTTGTGGGAGAAGGCCACTGCAATGGCAAAGCCCTTGAGCCAGGCCGAGCTCTACACAGACCTTGACCGCTGGTCACAAAGTGAAGACCTCGTGACGCGCGTCCTTGACTCCATTCAAGTCTTGACGCAGAAGGCCACGGCGCTCCTTGAGGACTTTGTGGCCTCGGAGCGCTTTGTACACTGTGTGGGAGACAAGCCTGAGGTGGGCAAGGAGGTCATTGAGCTTTTTTTTAGGCTCTTTGACTTACTTCCCTTCCGGCGCGTGCCAGACACGCTCTTTGAGGTCCCTTTGTTGGCGCGCTCCTCCTTTCCCGCTCTCTATGAGTGTAGCAAGAAGATTACAGCGTCTCAGGTTGTTTACATGTACACGCCTGAGCTTCTGGCGTCTCTGAGGCCCCTGTCTTTGCGCATCAAGGCATACCGCAACTTTATTAAGCTGCGCACAAAGACACGCCGCGTCAAGAGGGCGCACCCCATGGGCATGTACAATCAGCTTCTCACGCTCTTTACCCGGCAGTATACGCGCATGCTGACACGTAAGCTCAAGGTCTACGCGAACTCAGAGTATTCTCTGAAGGCCCGCCTTGCTGCGCCCCTCACAAGCGCAGTGCGGAAGCAGGTGCAGCGGGCCCTGAAGCTGGCCATTCAGCGCCACGAGGGCGGCCAAAACGCTCTGCGCACGGCCTTCACTGCGCGCCTCAATCACTTTCTCGGAAAGCTTCTGGACATGAAGTCTCAGAAGCTTCTTGAGCAGAAGACTGTGTCTGTGATGCCGGCGCACGAGGAGGCGTCACGGCGCGTCCTTCTGGGGTACCAAGAGACGCTCACAGCTCTGCGCGCCGCAAATGAGGCAAGGCTTCACGCCTACAAGCAGTCCCTCCGCTCGAAAGACCGCGAAGTCTACCTGGCGCGCGTCCTTTCAAAGCAGCTCATGGAGGGGGCCTACGCTGATCCCTTAAAGGCTGGGTGCCTTATGCTCAAGTGCGAGGACGCGCTGGACTTCATTACGGACTTACAGAACATTACCTACAAGACCTGCCGGGTCTTCCTGCGGCTTCATGTGGGAGAAGGAAAGCTCATGGGCGCCTTTGCAGAATTGGACTCTACACGCACGCGCCTCCTGGAGAGCCGCCGCGCGCTCCAGGACGTCCTGGACTCTCTACCTTTGTCTTCAACGCCGGAAAGCTCCTTTGCTGACGTGCTGGCTGCGCCCTTGAAGGAATTCCTTTACTGGTTTATGGACATGCGCTCTCAGCGCGCGTCTCTGCAGCTGGCCATGCACGCAGTCTGCTCTTCGCCCGCGCCCTGCCCGGAGCGCCCAGACACCTTTACCTTTATGGACGCCTGGGCCTTGGCGTCTTTGAGCCCCAAGAGGCACGAGCATACGTGGGGAGAGACCTTTTGCACAGAGTGTGGCGAGGAAAAGCCCGAGGTGGAGAGCGAGTCTGAGGAGGAGCCGGAGACTGTGATTGAGCGCTACGTAGAGGACCTACCAAACCCCTTTGCAATTGGAGAGGAGGATTGAGTTGAAACGTTTTTTTCTTAGCGCGGCGCCTAACCTTTTTTTCTTAGATGGGCCGCACCTCCAAAACGCAGGAAAGGCAGGCGCAGTTTGACGCGCTGTCCAAGAAGGTTAAGGACATGGAGGCCATGATCGAGAAGCACGCCACACTGATCCAGAAGCAGAAGCACTGCCTCAAGAAGTACCACCGCTCCCAGGAGGCCTGGTGCTTTGCAATCAACCGGGTTGCCGTGGCGTACAACCAGAACGTAGAGTGCATCAAGGAGCTTCAGAAGGAGCTGCCCAAGAAATCCGAGCTTCCGCTGGACTTTAAGGAGCTTGAGCTTCCGCCGCCCTCGCCCAAGGCAGAGGCTCTGCGCGTGCGGAAGGAGGGCGAGGAGGTTGGCCGCCTGGCCTTGGCCTACATGAAGGAGGTGGGAGTGGCTCCTTACGAGGACGGCGAGTGCTCCTGCGACGGCGCGCCCAAGTGGGGCTGCCCGCTTCACGGCATTGACTCGGCCAGCGGCAAGAAGCGCGTTGGGTTTGACGAGGCGCAGGAGGAGGCCAAGGAGGAGGAGGAGGAGGAGGAGGAGGAGGAGGAGGAGGACGAGGACGAGTAAAGTTATTGAAGCTGAAGAGCACTGCGAGTCCTAGGTTTCAAATGCCCAAGTCAAACAAGCCTGTGCGCCGCTACGTGATCCGCATCATCTTTAAAGACGAGCACGAAATATGCAGCGCAAACTGCAACAACGAAGTTATGAGCATCGAGAAGTACATGCACTCAAACGGGCAGTACTTTTGCAATTCGGAGTGTCTTCGCAACTTTACAGGGAAGTTTACGTTTGAAACGTGCGAGGCGGCGCGCAGCCGGATTGCCGAGGAGGCGCGCAAAGACAAAGAGCTTCAAACCCCAGCACAAATCATACACCACTTTCTCGGCATTTAAGCGTCCAGCACAAAGGCGAACTGGAAGTTCTTGACGCGCGCCACCTCGGACACCTCCTGGTTATAAAAGTCAAGGTCCTCGTCGAGGCCGTCGGCCGCCACGTTCTCCTTGATGACCTTCACAAGCTGAGTGCAGATGAGGTCGAAGAGCTCCTGGCCCTCAACGCAGGGCATGATGTCGTGCGCCACGTGGTGGACCAGCTCATCGTTGTCGTAGTTGCGCGAGTGGATGGGCGCCATGCAGTCGCGAAGGTAGTCCAGCATGAGGCCGTTGCAGTCCGACTTGAAATCGTTATCGTTGTTGGCCACATTGTAAAGAGGCGAGAAGCAGAAGTTGAGCGCGCGGCGCCACGGGCTGGTGCGGCCGTCCTGCGCGTACTTGATGTGGGCCAGGTGAAGGAAGAAGGGCGCGGGCTTGTAGACCCAGCGCAGAAAGCTCATGAGCCAGAACTCGCCGTCGCTGGCCAGCTCAAAGGGGCTGTTGGTCTTGGAGCGCCAGATGGCCACGCAGGCGCTCATGATGAAGGCCTGGAAGCGGTTGACATTCTGAGTCATCTCGGCCTCAGCCTCGCAGCTGATCTTGAAGCTGCCCACGGCGCCGGCCATGCCCGGCGAAGCGTTCAGAAGGTTCTGGTAGTAGGCAACAGAGTCGGCCGCGAGCTCCTCAGTCATCGCCTGAAGCTCCTCCTCCGTCGAGACGTTCTGCACATACAGCGGGTGCGCTGCGTCGTTGATGCTGACGCCGGCCATCTTCGGCTTGGCAGTACAGACAGTCCGGGTGTCCAGTACGAGAGGCTGGAAGCGTTCGGATGCGAAGCGGGCGGTGAAGGAAGCGCGACCGGTTGAGCTCGGCGCGCGGCACACCACAGCTAAGACGCGCCCGGTTATGTTTCATATGGCGGACGATAACAACGGATAGTTCGAAAACGGATCGATTTCCACTTCTTCGCCTTTGTCCGACGATGTAGACTGATTTTTTGTGCTCAGGGCAGATGACTAACCTCGCACGCTTCCCCGTCCGCAGATGGAGTGGGAGTGCCCGAACGTGCGCTGGGCGCCGTCAGCGCAGCTTTTTGCCAAGGCGCTGGCCGCTGTAGAGGCCAAGCTCTTGGCCGAGAGCGCGGCCGCAAACGCACCCCCAAGTCAAGTCAAGAAGGCCAAGGAGAGGGAGTTTCTGCGCCACTTTCCCTTCAAGGTGCCACCCAAGCTGAGCTGGCCGCCGCCCGAAGAGGTCTATGAGTACCGCTCTTTTTCTGAGGCGGCGCAGATCCTTCGCATCAATTCGGCGGCAGAGTTTGAGATCAGCGGAAAGCGTGTGAGCGAGGAGCGCCTCAAGGAGATCAAGGAGCGGGTCTACGAAATGGACAAGGTGAAGGACAAGGTGCAGGAGAGCGCAGTGGCGCCGCGTGTCGAGGCGTGGAGGTACTTTTACGGGCCTGAAGCCCTTGAGGACTCCCTGCGGCACGACTTGGAAAACGGTAGGACGAGAAAGGAGTTCGTGGAAAATAAGAAGGAGGCGCTCCTGGCTAAGCTTAAAAATCGTTGCACTTAGGTACCGCGCTTCCTGACGCCATCGTAATGCTCTCCGTAGCACCCCTTGCTCTCCGCATTGATGCCTGACTTTTCAATCAGCTCCTTGTTCAAGACAGGAGAGCCGGCAGTGGGGCCGACTGGGATTTCCTTATCAAAGCGCTGGGAGAGGCCTCCGTAGTTTTTGGTGATCATGATTTGGCCGCGCGGCACGCCATGTGCGTCGGCAAGGAAAAGAACCTGAATGGCCTGCTCGCTGCGCTTATTAGGCTGCGGGTTCTTCATGACCCACTCTTTGCGTTTCTCGTCGCCCTCCATACCCGCCGGATACTCGGGAATGTCAGAAAAGATTTCGTCGTTACCAATGTAAGGATGGTGGTCATGGGGCATGCCCTTACCCCTTTTCTGTCGGCGTTGAGCCAACGGTAGTGCCTCGTGTTCAGCTTTAGCTTTAGCCCGTTCAGCTTCAGCTTTAGCTGTTGCTATAGCAGTGCTATGAGCTCGCGTTTTCGCAGGAGACCGTTTGGCCTTTTCGCTCATTGGCCTTAGTTTGTTTGATGCGGGGGGTGCCGGCTGCGGTGCAACGGGTGCTTGCCGCTCGGGCGCATCGAGCTCTTCAGGAGCATACGCACTGAAGGCAATGGGTGGCGGTGGCTGAGGTGTTGGTGCTCGTGGTGCTGGTGCTGGTGCTGGTGCCGGCGTTGCTGCTCGCATTGGTGCCGGCGGTGGCGGCGGTGGCGGCGGCGGTGGCGGCGGTGGCGGTGGCGTTGGTGGTGGTGCGAAATTAATTTTTTTGATAGGAAACGAAGGTGAAGGACTGGCAAAATCAGGAGCATATTTTCCAGGAGCGTTAGGGGCTTTGCGAGCCGCGTTATGGGCTTTGCGAGCCCAGTCGTTTGCAAGTCCCCTGGCATGTGCGTAGTCTTGTTTACAAGACTCGAAGAAGCGTCGTAGATTCTGAATGACCTCTTCAAATCTCGAATCTGCATCAGCTGCTTTAAGAGGTGTCAGTATTTGTAGAGCCTTGCCTCGAATCCTTGCGTTAAAGGCTTCTTCAGTTTGTCCAGAAACTCCCAGATAGTCTCGAACTGTTGAGTTCATCCGACCCCAAGAAAAGCTATCGAAGGCTCTCTGAAGATAATCGGTCAGATGCTCCTGTAATACAGGCGAAATGTTATATTCCGTTTCGCTACCTCCTCCAGGAGATGTCTGAGGAGGCTTAGGAAGTTTAGGGCCAAAGCCGCCGCCGCCACCGCCGCCGCCGCCACCTCCATTGTCATCGTCGCCTTCGTCGTCATCGTCGCCTTCGTCGTCATCGCCTTCATCGTCCGATGGTGTGGGGGGGCGAGGTGGTGGTGGAGGTGGAGGTGGTGGTGGGGCGCCATCGTCATCGTCGTCTTCGTCCGATGGAACAACAGAGGCTTCGTCTGATGGAGCAACGGAGGCTTCGTCATCTGATGGAGCTGGAGAAGGCGGACGGGGCGCTGCTGCTGCTGCGGCGGCGCCTGCATTGGCTGCTGGGGGCATGAGACCAACCCCGGCCCCAGGTGCACCCATTGGAATGATTCCACCACTTGGGCCGGGTGGCGGGCCATTGGTGCCTGGCTCGCCACCTACAGCTGAGAGAGCGTAGTTTGCATAGCGGGCCAGATCACCAATGACTTCACGGAGAACAATAAGGTAGGGCACATTTGCGCCCCCAGCCATAGAAGTCCCTTTGTTATAGATCTCTTGAGCGCGATCACGAAGGGCGTTCATTTGGGCATAGCTTAGTTTGCTTTGAAGCGCAATGACCTGCGCCTTGAGCTCAGAAGCAATCTTCAACGCCTTCATTCGATCCTGAATAGACAGGCTTGCAAACGCGGCATCTGCGTACACTGCAAGCGAATTGATGATTGAGCTGAGAGCAGTTTGAGAAACGTCGTCGCCTGTAGAAATCGCGTCGGTCTTCCCCTCAATCTGGCGCATTTTAGCGGCATAGGCATCAAGCTGAAGGCGCTCATATTCAGTGCGCCACGGACGCTCATCCCAGCTAGGAAGGCCCTTGGCTTGGTGCCAGGCCTGAAGATCAATTTCGGCGCGAGGCTCAACAAGATACCCCTGTTCATCGAGGCCTTGCGTGCCGTACGAAGGAAACTGTCCAAGCGAGATCTCTTTGGGTCTCGAGGCCCTTCGAAACTCAACGTGCGGGTACCACTTCTCGCGCACGTGGGCAACTGGGGCATTGAATTGGGAAATGAGGGCATAGGCGCTATTTGCGGCCTTATAGTCTTGCTGCTCCTGAAGGGCTAGGCCGTGGGCAATGTACTGGGCGCGCTTGTACTCTCGCCACTGGAGCTCGCGCTCGAGCCGAGTCTGCGGAGGCGGACCCTCAGCGCCCTCAGGCTCGAGGTCATCGGATTGCTCCATGACAGGGGCTTCTGGAGGCCTACAGGGGATAAAGGCCTCCAACCGGGGTTAGGTTTTTTTCTTAAAAGGCAGTTGAGGCGTCATCCCGCGGGCGCTTCAGGGACGGCGATGAGGACGGGGCCCGCGGCTCTTCGTGCTGAAGACGCTGCGTGCGGCGAAGAGAGTACTCGGCAGCTAGGCCGCGCATCTTCTCAACGGCCGCATCCAGGACCTCGTCGCTCTGCCCTGCTACGCGCTCAAGGGCCGACGTGGCGCTGAAGGTCGCCGGCGCGCTCAGCTCAAAGACCGTGCTCCCAATTCGGTCTGCGCTCCACACGTTCGAGGGCGGCTCGGCATTGCTGAAGAAGACCACATGAGGCACGCGAAACTGCTTGGTGCACGAGGTGTACTTTGAAGAAAAGCAGGCGCCGTTCTTAAAGTCCTCGGAGATGGTGTAGCACGCCTTGCTCACCTCGTCGCTCAGGTTGGTCATGCGCGCCAGGTCAAAAATAACGATTGGTTCAAAGTTGTAAGTAAAGGCAAGGTCGGCCTTGTTCGCGGGGCTCAGGAACTTGGCGTTCATCTCGCAGCGCAGGTACTTTGTGAGCATCGACTTTCCCGAGCCGCCCACGGGGTCGCAGATCCAGAGGATGTGGCGCGGGTCCGGGTCGCCGCGGAGCACGTCAATGAGCGCCTCCTGCCATGGCCGCGGCACAAAGTCGAGATTTCGAAGCCGCGGCACCATGATCTGCGCGAGTTTCTCAATGCCGGCGTGGGCGTAGAGAAAGACCTGCGGAAACTCCTTGGCCACGGCCTCGACGCCGACGCGCGGGTTCCCGGACTCCTTGCCGTGGCGCCGCAGCAGCTCAACGATGGCGTCCGACTTGCCCCCCTTTCCGTCAGCCACCGAAAGGCTCTTTCCGCCGGGCTTGACGCGCTCGGGCTGTCCGTAGTTCCAGAGCACAAAGCCCTGGTGGCTCATGGCGCTGCTGCGGACCTCTTCGGCAGAGACCGAGGACGACGAGGAGCCCGGCGGGTCCAGCGAGAGCGCAAAGCGCTTCGAGACGTTGGTGACCTGCTTCAGCGACGTGTCACGCTCGGAAATGGGCGCAGCCTCAAAGGTTGCGTCCGGAAGCCACTTGACAAGGCGGGTGTCGTAAATCTGCTTCTTGGCCTCTACGTAGCCCACAAACTCAAGCGAGTGCGGCAGAAGGCCCTCGTTGACCTGGCCGCGTCCGAACTGGATTTCAAGCTCGGCCAGTGGCTCAGCAAGCCGAAAGGAGCGCGCCGCCTCTTCAAGCTCGTCCATATCCGGAACACCCTCGCTGGGCGTGTAGACCGGCACCGTAAAGACGTACGCGCGGCTTTTGCTGCCGGGCATTCTAACGGTCTACAAAACAGATAGACGGAAAACGGCTAGATTCTCACTTTACGCCAATGACGGAGAGGAGGACTCGCTGTTTTTTTGTTTTTTTCGGGGGGAAGCGCCTGGAGATCCGTTGTTGCCTGACGCCCTTGTGAATCATATGACAAAAATAACCCTGTCTTTCCACAGTGAGTCCCCATGGAGACCGAGGAAGCGGCCCAGGCGGCGGCGTCCCTTCCGAACGCGGGCTCCCTGGACGCTGCGCAGATCCTGACCAGCCTTCACATGACCTACTTTCGGACGGCATTCAACCTTGGATATGAGCAGGCGCAAAAGGAAGCATTGAGCGCTCCCGGGTCCCACAAGTGCAACTGCTCGGAGCGCCGCGAAAGGAATCGCATTGCAGCTGCGGCGTCGCGCGCCCTGAAGCGCCAGCGGGAGGAGGGGGGTGCGAAAAGTGACGAGCAATGAAGGAGGGTCAAGAGGCGCGCGGTTCTAGGCACCACAGCGCCGCCTGTATCGTCCTCCACTCAAGCTACAAAAGGCCACAGGATTTACGCGTTCAAGTTTGATTATATAGGCCAACGTTGACTGATATGTTGTCCATTCAGCCCGGCACCGCGGCCCATGAGGCGCCTCTGGATGACACCCCTGTCCGGGACTTTAAGAAGGAAAAGGATCGCCTTCTTCAAAGCGGCTTTGATGAGGCCAAGCAGCCTATAGCGGTTATTTACGGCGAAACGAACCGTGACGGGCATTGCGTGTGTTTGAATGCAACCTTGCCCGGCGACACCCCAACCGAAGCCGTTTCAATTGACGGAACAAAGGAGAAGCTTGCCATTGAACCCACCCATAATCCGATTGGCCGCGATGTCTTTGCCGTTGGCGGAAAGTCGGGCAGCGGCAAGAGCAACTTTGCGAAAAACTTCGCCACGCGGTATCACGCGCTGTGGCCTGGGCGGAGGGTCTTGTTGATCAGTTATCTAAAGAAGGACCGCACGCTGGACGCGCTTCCTTTCATTACGCGCGTTAAGGGCGACACCTTTTTGGGCGAGGCGCCGCCTCTGAATCGCTACGATAAAACGCTCCTTATCTTTGATGACATTGAGGCCTATTCTGCAGATGGAGCAAAGCCCGCAGATAAGGCGATCGGAAAGGCGATCATGCGCGTGATCAACATGATTGCCACAACAGGCCGTCACAATGCGAGCACGATTCTCTTCTTGACGCACGCCTTGACGGATTATAAGCGCACGCGCCTTTTTCTTGGGGAGTGTCACGGCTATGTGGTCTTTCCAAGTGGCGTCTGCCTCAAGCAGCTCAATAACTTATTGGGCGGCTATGCGGGCGCTGATAAGGAAGACATTGCGAAAATCCGGTACGAGCTGCCCACGCGGTGGGTGGCGTTAAAGCCTAACTTTCCCCCCGTTGTGATTCACGAGCGGGGCGTCTACATGTTGAGAACGTACAGGACGGGTAAGCGGACAAGGGAAGCGATGGAAGAAAAGGACAATCTGCCAAAGAAGGTTGATGGTAATGAACATTTTCGGGGCCGAGGCGGGGGCGGAGGCGGGGGCGGAGGCGGGGGCGGGGACGAGGAAGATAGCAGTTCCGATTCTGACTCGGATTCCGATTCTGACAGCTCAGAGTCTGACTCGGACTCTGATTGAGTGACAAAAAAACCGACGTAATCGCGTGTCTGTCTCCTCGAAGTGAAAAACTAGCCGTTTTTGATAGAGCTGTTGGCAGAGATCCGTTGGTATGGACGCCGCGCCGGCGCTGCCCAAGGTGGCGACGGTTGAGGAGTGGTCCAAGCTCATCTCCTTTCCTCCTCCGCCTGAGCAGAAGGACGCCTCTAAGCAGGCCTCTTCGGGCCTCATCACGAACGCTTCGTCGGCCGGCATTGAGTTTGTCGGCCCGGGCGACATGGTCTACGCGAACCCGTGCCAGACGCTGGTGGGCTGCACGGAGTTTCCCGGCGAGTTTATGACCAAGTACCGCGGCCAGCTCAGCGTGGCCATCAAGATGACGCCCGCGCTCTGGACGCACCTGAAGGTGGTGGACACGCTCTTTGAGCAGTTCCTCTTTGACAACGCGTCGAACCTCTTTTCCAAGTCTATGGCCGAGAACATCAAGAAGGACCGCGGCGCGCTGGCCATTCTGCGGGACAATAAGGGCCTCGCGAAGTGCACGCCGGAGGGCGAGCCGGACCTGAGCAAGCCGCTGCGCCTGCGTGTGTATGGCCGGGCCAAGGACGTGAGCGGCTTCAATGTGCGCGTGCGGGCGAGCGGCGAGGCGTACGTGCGGAACATCGACTACGTGAACCGCACCACGCCGCTGGACTACGGCGCCTCGCGCTTCCAGATGTGCATGGGCACGGACAGCAAGGGCAAGTGGTCCACGACGCCCACGCGCCCCATCACGGACGCCAAGGAGGGCGAGATGCGCACGCGCCTGGTGGGCCCGGGCGACTTCACCGGCGGCCGCGTGCTGAGCCTCCGCGTCAAGTTCGTGAACTGGTCTAAGGTGAACAACCTGCTGACTGTGACTCCGGGCCTCGTGTCCTGCATCTTCCTGAACCAGGACACCACGGAGGAGGCGCTGCCCGAGGGCTTTTCGGCCTATGTCGAGGAGGACGATCACGACACCAAGCGCAGCCGCGCGGGCGGCGGCGGCGGCGGCGGCGGCTTCAGCGCGATCTCCATGCAGACGCCCCTGGAGACGGACGAGGCGATTGCTCAGTGGTGTGACAATGAGGACCTGGGCGTCTCCTCCTCTTCCTCTTCCTCTTCGTCTTCTTCATCTTCATCTTCATCTAGCTCTGGCGGCGGCGGCGGCGGCGGCGGCGGCGACGCAGATGTGCCCTCCAAGAAGAAGCCGTCCAAGAAGTAATCACCAGCGCTTGGTGCAGTGGGCGCTATGTCCGCCGGGGCAGTAGGTCTTTTGGTCAAAGCCTTTTTCGAGAGCGCAGCAGGTGGAATGGGAGTCGCGAGCGCTTGAAAGCCTTTGGCCCGTAATTGAACTAAAGTAAGGTCCGCAGTACTTCAGTCCGCACTCCCAGCACCAGGACTGGCCGCAGCCGGCTCCTATTATAAAGACGTTCGTGTCAGTGTACCCGCAGGCGAAGACGTAATTACACGCGGCATCTTTTAGACACCAGCGCTGACACCAAGGACACTGCTTTGCAACGTCCGTCATTTTTTTTCAAACCCATCTGGCGCCTCCGGCAAGTGCGGCGTTTTGAAGCCCGTGTGCTGCAAGACCGTTTGCTCCCGATGTAGAGTCCTGCCGTACATCGGCCCCGCGATCCTTGAGCGACTTGTTGCCCGTCAGGTAGCTTGCAGCGTTGCCCATGTTGTAAAGCCAGTCTTTGTTATTGTAGACGCGCTGATTGGACTGGTACAGATTTGCGTCCTTTTTGCCCACTACGTCGAGAACGCTCTGGGCCGGATTATAGGTTCTTGCGCTCGAAATCAGCTTCTTCGCGAGCATGACGTCAATCACGGCGCCGCCCAAGGAGTGGCCTGCTCCAATGTAGGTGTAGGTTGGCATTGGGTACTTTTTCTGGAACTCTTGTAGATCGTTGATCGATTCCTTGACGCGGCTGGAATTTTCGAATGCCGAGCGGAAAGGAAGGCCGAGAAGAACGTCCGAGTATACGTCCTTAAGGTCTTGTGTGCCTCGAACTCCAACAACGATGGTGTGACTTCCTGGCTTGGCGTAGAAGACGAGAGTTCTCGTTTTGCCCAACAGATTATTGTCGAGGTTCATATTGCCCGTTGCGGCCGCAGACGAGTACGCGCTGCTTGCGATGGTCTTCATTTCTTCATTGCTAAATGTGTCATTGGATGGGGATGGTTGGGTAGCGTACTCACTGCTGTTTGAACCATCGGGCATTCCGTATCCCGCCTTCTTTGCCGCGTCATTGGCTGCCTGAGCCTTATCCACATATCCCTTCAGCGTCCCGATGCCGTTCGCATAGCCGGCGTACTTGGGGCCCGCGGCCTTAGCTAGGGTGTGCGCGACCGCAAGCCCCTTCTGCGCGCCTGGGAGGTAGGAGGCCCGCGCCAATGAGTTTGGGTCGGTAACCTCGTGAAGCGCCTTCTGGCCAAAGTTGTCAAAGAAGCCCTCGCCGTCGAGGTGGTGGTGGTGGTGGAAGTGGTGGTGGTGGATTCCGGCACCCCATTCAGGTTCTCCATGGCCGTACATGTGCTGTTGCATGTTCAGCAAATCGAAAATACTCGGGCCCATCTTCCCAATTTTGCCGATCTCTCGAGTTTCAGGTTCGGGCATTCCGTAGCCTGCCTTCCGTGCTGCCTCATTGGCTGCCTGGGCCTTATCCACGTAGCCCTTCAGCGTCCCGATGCCGTTTGCGTAGCCGGCGTACTTGGGGCCCGCGGCCTTGGCTAGGGTGTGCGCAACCGTGAGCCCCTTCTGCGCGCCTGGGAGGTAGGAGGCCCGCGCCAATGAGTTTGGGTCGGTAACCTCGTGAAGCGCCTTCTGGCCAAAGTTGTCAAAGTAGCCCTTGCCCTTCAGAGGGAGCTCAAACTGGCCCGTCTCGTCCCAGTTGCCCGGACCGTGGCCATGAAGACTGCTGTGTAGATACTCGCAGGTGGGGTCGGCAATAGCACGGTAAGACGGCCTGCCCATGTGGGGCCTACTGTGGACCATGGTGGCAGAGTTCGAAGACTCGCGGTGCCTTTTTTGTGGCCGTCCGCCGCCCAAATTTCGCGCGTCATAGCCCCCTGGTCCGTATCGAGCATCGGGGTCCCCCAGGTACTCTCCCATATTGTGGTCAGTCATGTACTGCTGAATCTGCTCGTCAGTGTACCCTTCCGACTTGAGCTGGTCGAGAGTCTTCGGCGGATTCGGGTCGAAGTTCGAGCTTCCATTTTCGGGATTTGGGTCAGTCTCGATCACGGCGTTTCCATCATCGGGATCGGCGCTCGCAGCACTTTCGTCGTACGTGTCGTACGTGTTTGCGGCCACCGTAATGCTTGTGAGTGTTTTACCTGCTGACTCATTGGGTTTCATGTTCCAGGCAATCTGGTTTGCTGCAGCGGCCTGGGCTGCTGCTGTTCCGCCGGCAACTGCAGCCTTGCTCAACCACGAACCAGCCGCCGGCGCGGCGGTTTTAGCAGCTCCAAAGACGGCGTTTGACATCGAGGTTCCAACTGCGCTCACGGCCTTGCCCGCCGGACTGGACATAAACTTGCCAATGACTGCAGGACCTGCTGCACAGGCCACAACATCCACAACATCCATTGGGTTGAAGGGCTTGCCTTGAGCAGCGTGCACAATCACCTTAGTGCACGCATTTGCAGTCTGAAGAGCGGCGAAGACTGCTGCAGCACCAACGCCGCCAATGGGCGCGGTGACAACAGCCGCTGCTGCCGTAAGGAGAATGCTGATGATCGTGAAGTACGTATCAGGGTCCTCAAACTTGCGCTTCCAGTCTTCTGCGGTTCCGACTTGCTCTCGGATGAACTTTCCGAGGACGCTGTTGCCGTCGGTAAACTCGTGAACAAGCGGCGCAAAGGCTGCATCCAGTACTTCCTTGTTGTGTTTCCAGTCCGCAAGCATCTTGTCGCCCAGCGCCTGAAAGGCTTTCTTAAGGTCGGCTCCAAACTTATCAAACGCGGCCTTGACGCCGTTTTTCGCGGGATCCAGTCCATCCTTGATTTCCTGGCCTACATGCGACCAGTCAATGCCTTTGAGCGCCTCCACTGTATGATCAATTGAGGCTTTGAGGCCGTTCTTGTTGGGATCAAACGCGTTCTCAAACTTTTGCCCCGTATCTTTTAGGCCTAGCCGCATCATACTGTCCGGGTTCTCAAACTCATTCTTAATCTTTGCACCAAGTGAATTAATGTCGTCTCCAATATTGCCGCCGTGCAGGTGGTGGCGCATCCGCCGGCCGCGCATGTGGTGGTGTCTGCGCATCATCTTGTCAGACAGTCTGATGACAAAGGTAAGAAGTGACCGTTTTTTTAGTAAACACCCAGGTACCCCCCTCTTTGCTTTTTCCTGCAGGACTCGAGGACTCGAATCCCCCTATAAGGTACGGGCGGGACTCGGACCTCGAGTCCTGGTCGTTTCC
>Ga0209084_1000771_pt1 | contig 29234 bp, 37 predicted proteins | sample C_130820_MF_Meta_FD_187309 | JGI IMG/M metagenome (GOLD analysis project Ga0209084, IMG submission 187309) | Freshwater microbial communities from Lake Croche, Canada to study carbon cycling - C_130820_MF_MetaG (SPAdes) (version 2) | ecosystem: Environmental > Aquatic > Freshwater > Lake...
TGTGGAGGATTCCCAATAAGGACGCAGAAGGCGGTTTTATTGAGATACCCGTATCAAAAGCGGCTGCTATCCTTGGTCAAGGTAGTGCTATCCATGAAAACGCTCGCAAACTGAAAGCAGAACGAGCCGATTTTGAAGAATATGAGTCAAGACGCAAGTCTGAACTAGATGGATTGCAGATTGGTTTAGAGTTAACAGTTATTCCGCAGCTTCAAGGAGCAGCAGACGAACTAATAACCCTTCAGCAATATAACCAGCAATGGCGGCAAATCTACGACAGTGCGACTTCTGAAGTGCAGCGTAGCGAGGCTGAAGCAGCAATGCGACAGAACGCTAAGTTAATTGAAGAAAAGTCGCAGTTCATTCAAGCGAATCGTCCGAAAATTGACTATTTTTATAATCATAGAGGCCAACAGGTTAGGCAACAACTAGAAGCTGCCCGACAAAACTTCTCTGATAAAGAACTAGCCAATAAAGCCAACTTTAACGAACTTCGTGAAAAGCTGGCAAAGGACTGGAAAGGTGCTAATGCAGGTTTTGTTCCTGGTGTGCCAAACATTGATTTGGTGTCCAGTGATGAATATCTGTTGGGATTGATCCGAGATGGAATGAAATTCCGTGAAGGACCCAAAGTGCGAAATGTTGGAGGTTCGCTGGCTGCTGCTAGTAAACCAACATCACGAGCCAAAACTGCACCTGAAGATAAGACTACAGAACTTCAAAAGAAGGCAAATTCGGGCGACAAGTCTGCGGCCCGTGATCTTTTGGCAACAATGTTGGCGGCAAACAAAACACGCCGCCGTTAATCTTTAGGAGTTTTATTATGGCTACTATCACCTCTGCCGCACTAGGCAATGGTAATGGTTCGTACACAACGGACATCGTGGTTAAGGACTTGGACTTGACCGTTTCTAACTATGTTAAAGACCGCACTCCGGTTACCAACATGGCAATGAGCAAGAAGCGCAAAGTCAACTCGACTCTGCACATCTGGCCCAATGACTATTTCCGTGTTCCCGCTTTGAATGCAAAGTTGGAAGGTGCTTCGGTTGCTGCATCTGATGCCGCTTCTAACACCCGTTCTAACTTGGGTAACTACACCCAGATTTTCACAACCACAATCGGTGCTACTGGTACTGCTCGTGCTGTGGAACAGGCTGGTGGTGATCCCCAGGCATATCAAGAAGTCAAGCAGTTGACTGAGATTATGTTTGACGTTGAACTCCAGATGCTTCGTGCTGATGGCGCTTCGATCAAATACTCTGGTCAATCCGCTTCGCAAGGCTCTTCGCCCAACAATGGTCGCCGTTTCGGTTCGCTGTTTGCCTTTGCTGGAACTCGTTCCGGTAACGACACAGACGGCACTTCGGTTCTGAACCTGGCTTCGTCTGATGGTACTGACACCACAACCGCTACTGACACCAACACTCCGTTCAACGGCGTATTGGCTAATGCCGGTTTGGGTTATTTCACCTTCAGCACTGGTGTGACGCTGCAGCAATTCAGCCCGTACCTGTACAAGCAGTTGGTTACTGTTGCTGAGCAACGTTTCAACGCCAAGATCACCAACATGGTGGTTCCAACGTCGATGCGTACTCACATCAGCGACATGATGCCTACCAGCCGTTCGATCAACCGTTTTAACCCTGCTGACAAGGGCGACACGATTGGTACTTACGAGGGTGACTTCAACTACACCTATCAGATCGACGATTCGTGGGTCATGGATCAAACCGGTTCGGATAACACCTCCGCTTTGTTTATGAACCCTGACGTTATCCAGTGGGGTTCGTTGCGTGAACTGGGACCAAACAATGAAGTTTTCAGCAATGCTGACGCTTCGTTGGACCAGTACATCATGGAAGGCACTTTGATTGTGCGTAACCCCGCAGGTGTGGGCGTTCTCGCTGCAATCAGCCCGACTGGCGCTGCTGTTACCGGACCCCGTCCGAGCGCACAGGTTAAGCGTTACCTGGCCTAAACCTCTTCGTAGGTTTTCTGAAGGGAATCTCGAAAGGGGTTCCCTTTGGAAAGACATGGAGCAAAGTATGGAACTAAATCTAAACAATGAAGAAGCCAAGGTCAATGAGGACTATTACCTCAAAGGCAATCTTGAGGCTGGCATTGAAGGTGCATTGTTAAAGAATGACAAGATGTTCAATGAGATCAAGTCTGGCACTTGGTCCCAAACCTTTAACACCAAAAATATTGACTACAAGATTGGTGCTGTTGATGGCGAATGTTATGTTCAATATAGCCAAAAAAACGTAGAAGCAATTAAACAGTCTTGCAAAGAACGGCGTGAGTTTTACAAAGAGCATGGCACAGACAACCCTTTCTTTGCTGGAACATTCCATGCAATGGAGTTGCCTAAGTGTTTTGCCCATGAGATTAGTTCCAAGTGGTTTAACAACCGCCCTTGGGAGTTAATTAAGCAGGTAAAAGCAGACAAGATTCTGTTTTACGCTATTGTCAACGAATATTATTCTGACTTTGTATGTCACCCTACGGGTAAAATACCTTTGCCCTATAATCCAGCTATTCCGACAAAGTAAGGAACGAACATGGCCCTTTTCATCCAATCCGCTAACGCTTTGGTTAGCCGAGTAGCACAATGGGTAGGGGCCATTCCTTCTTCCATCGGTATTAACGCTACGGCGATTAATACAACTACCGGCGTTATCACCACAGCTTCTTCTGCTGTTGGAACAGTTCTTGTTGGTGATTTTATTGGCCCGACTGTTACAGGCCCATATACGGCTGTAATGGCTGTAAGCAGCACAACCATCACAGTCTACGATCCGGACGGGATTTGGACCGGTGTAAGCCTTCCTACAGCCATTCTTAAACTGCCTACCCAGTCTTGCATTGAGATTCTGGGTTGTATCCAGATGGCAGAGTTAAAAATGCGTACTTTGGAACTGCCTTCGCTGCGTACCAATCCCTACGATCCGACAAACCCTTCTATCTTGACTGTCAATGCACAAGGCTTGGCTCCTATCCCTTCGGATATGAATATGCCAATTCTTTTCTTTCAAGAAACTTACAGCACAACGGCTCCGTCTACCACAGGTAATGTTGGCCCTTGGATTATTTATGACCGAGTTGGTGACCGAGAGATTATTCGTCGCCGAATGATTGATCAGTTGTACGTCAAACCTTTTGGAGTGCCACGGGTTATTCGTGCTTCGTTCTCTGAAGTTGGCCCAAATTATGTATTTACGCCTAATCCTGGTGAAAATACGATTATTAAAGCCTATTATCAGCAAACATTTCCGTTTTTGTTTAGCCCAACCGCTGATACATTAAATCCTATTGTTCAGAATAACGCAGTATTGTCTTCGTTCCCAGAAGGTTACTTTTATGGTACTTTGTGGGCTTATTACGATAAGAATAAGAATACAGAAGAAGCACAGAAATGGATTGCACGATTTGATGATGCGTATGGCCTGATTGAAGACCAAAACTTTAAAGGTAAATGGCGTGGTGGAGATCAGCACTTAACAAGTGAATTCCAGCCCCGTAACTACCGCTATTCTTTTAAATAGGAAGCAATATGGCTACTGGTGGTCTTTACGGCAGCACTTCTACCGGCACAGTTGCTCCACAGTCCGGTTCAGAGTCTATTGGGCTGTATGGAAACAATACAGTTTTTGGTGGAACCTACTTTGAGTGGTTTATCTTCCAAGATGCGGCAATCCAACCAGCTACTCCCACGGGAGGTTCTTGGAGTTTTACAACCAATGTCGGTACACCACCTACCGGTTGGTCAAATACGCCTCCCACTAGTCCTGCTTATAAAGTTTGGATTTCTATTGCTTTGGTTAACTCCAAAGGAAATGGAACGCTAACCTGGTCTATTCCTGGTCAACTTGTAAGTCCTGCTGGTAGCGGAACAGTTACCAATGTATCTGCTCTTACGCTAGGAACTTCTGGTACAGACGTTTCCTCCACTGTAGCCAATAGCACTACAACGCCGGTTATCACTCTTAATCTGCCTACAGCCTCTGCCACTAACCGAGGTTTGCTAAGTGCAGCGGATTGGACTACGTTTAACAATAAAGGTTCTGGCGCTGTTACCAGCGTAACTGCTACTGCTCCTCTGGCCTCTTCCGGTGGGGCAACACCTAATCTGACAATTACCGCAGCAAATAGCACTACAAGCGGTTATTTGTCTAGCACAGACTGGAATACGTTTAACAACAAGCAACCTGCTGGTTCGTACTTGGTGTCCGGTGGGGCTCTTGGTACTCCGTCTTCTGGCACATTGACTAACGCCACTGGATTGCCACTTACTACCGGCGTAACAGGACTGCTCCCAATAGCAAATGGTGGTACAAACGCCTCGACTGCTGCTGGTGCATTGACAAATCTTGGCGCTTATCCTGCAAGCAATCCTTCTGGATACACATCAAACACTGGAACAGTAACTTCGGTTGCCTTGTCTGGTGGTACGACTGGATTGACCACTTCTGGTGGCCCAATTACAACCAGCGGAACAATTACTCTTGCTGGAACTTTGGCAGTTGCTAATGGCGGTACTGGAACTACTACACCTTCATTGGTGGCTGGAACCAACATCACAATTAGCGGAACTTGGCCTAATCAAACTATTAACTCCACTGCAATTGGAGGCGGTACAGTTACTCTTGTATCCACAGGAACGGGATTGACTGGTGGTCCAATCACCACAACCGGAACAATCTCTCTTGCAAACACAACAGTAACTGCCGGTACTTACACCGCTGCAAACATCACTGTTGACGCTCAAGGCCGTATTACAGCAGCAGCCAATGGCTCTGGTGGTGGTGGTGGAACAGTTACCTCGGTGGCATTAAGCGCACCAGCTTTCCTTACTGTAAGCGGAAGTCCTGTTACTACATCTGGAACATTGGCTCTTTCGTACTCAGGTACGGCTCTTCCAGTGGCTAATGGTGGTACAGGTGTAACTACTTCAACAGGCTCTGGATCGGTTGTTTTGTCTACTGGTCCTTCTTTGGGTAGTGCAACTGTTTCCGATTACGAAACATTTACAAGCGTTTCTGCTCCAACATATACAGCAGGACGTATTTGGTACGATTCAACACAAAAAGCATTGTCGTATTACAACGACATAACCAATAACACAATTCATATTGGTCAAGAAACGCAATTAAAAGTACACAACAACACTGGATCAACCATTACAAAAGGTTCTCCGGTTTACGTTACTTCTACATCTAGTGGATTTTCATATCCAAATATTGCTCTTGCAAAAGCAGATACATTGACAACAGGAAATTGTATTGGTTTGGTTAACCAGGACATTGCCTCTGGTGCAGATGGATATGTAGTTATTTCTGGTCTTGTTACTGGAGTAAGCACTGGATCGTTTACTGTTGGCGACATTCTTTATGTAAGCCCGTATTCTGCGGGTCAATTGATGAACACATTTCCTCCAACGGGATATGCTGTTCGTATTGGTGTGGTTGCTTATGCAAATTCTCCAAATGGAAACATTTATGTAAATCAATCAAATGCTTTTGTTCAATCGTCTGCTATTGTTGGTGCTGTTGCAATTGCAAATGGTGGTACAGGTCAGACCACAGCAGCCGCAGCAATTACTGCATTGGCTGGAACGCAAACTTCTGGCTACTACCTTCGTTCCAATGGTACAAATACGTTACTAGCTGCTATCCAGGCCGCTGATGTACCAACACTCAATCAAAATACAACCGGAACTGCTGCCAACATTACGGCTACTAGCAATTCCAGTCTGACAACTCTGAGTTCTTTAAGTTTGCCTGGTTCGCAAGTTACCGGCAACATTAGCGGAAATGCAGCAAACGTAACAGGCACTGTAGCCATAGCAAATGGTGGCACTGGACAAACTACTGCATCTGCTGCGTTTAATGCTCTTTCCCCAATCACTACTACCGGTGATTTGATTATCGGCAATGGTTCTGGGACTGCTACTCGCCTTGGTATTGGCGCAAATACTTATGTCCTTACTTCTAACGGCACAACGGCAACATGGGCTGCTGCTGCAAGCGGTTCTGGAACAGTAACCTCTGTTACCGCTGGTACAGGACTTACTGGTGGAACAATCACCACTAGCGGCACAATTGCACTTGCTACTACTGCTGTAACGGCTGGAAGCTACACAAGCACAAACATCACAGTTGATGCTTATGGACGCATTACTTCTGCTTCCAATGGTTCTGGCGGTGGAGGCGGTGGCACTACTTATGTACGCACTTCATTTACTGCTACTGCTGGACAAACCGCATTTGTTGTAAATTACACAGTTGGTGCTTTGCAAGTATTCCTAAACGGCGTATTGTTGGCAACATCTGATTACACAGCAACAAGCGGAACAGGATTTACATTAGCAGTTGCAGCGGGTGTAGGTGATATTGTTGAAGCTGCTGCATTTAACTCTGGCGCTTACACCAGAACATCATTTACAGCAACTTCTGGACAAACAGCGTTTTCTGCAACTTACACAGTTGGCTATCTGCAAGTCTATGTAAACGGCGTATTCTTATCTACAACAGACTACACGGCAACTGATGGTGCAACAGTTACGCTTGGCGTTGCTACTGTTGCTGGTGACACTGTAGACATTATTAACATTACTACAACTGCTGCTAGTGGTAATGGTGGTTTGTCTTGGCAAGCTGTTCAGACAGCAAACTTTACCGCTGTAACTGGTAATGCTTATCCAATAAATACAACATCTGGCGCAATTACAGTTACGCTACCTGCAAGTCCTTCTGCTGGAAATTTTGTTTGTTTAACTGATTACGCTGGGACATTTGCAACCAATAATTTAACAATTAATCCAAACGGAAGCAAATTAGATGGAACTACGATAAATGCTATCGTAAACACAAACAGAGAATCAGTGCATTTGGTTTACATTGATTCAACTCAAGGTTGGATTCCTTATTCTGGATTTAACACATCAACACCAATTCAAACGTATTCTGCTTCCTATTTAATAGTTGGCGGCGGCGGTGGTGGTGGCAATGGTTCTGCGGGAGTGGATAATGGCGGCGGCGGCGGTGCTGGTGGAGTAATTACAAATACAACTACTCTTACAGGAGGAACTACATATTCCTTTGTTGTAGGTTCTGGCGGAGCAGCAGGAACTGCTGGAACAAGTTCTACTGGATTTTCTTTAACCGCAATTGGTGGAGGGCGTGGAGCAATGGCTGCTGGTGCTGCTGCAAGTTCTGGCGGCTCTGGAGGTGGCGGTAATGGAACCACAAATACTGCTGGAGGCACAGGCACATCAGGACAAGGATATGCTGGCGGTACTGGCGGCTCAACTGGCGGCGCTTGTGGAGGCGGTGCAGGCGCTGTTGGAAGTAATTATGTTTCTGGAGGAACGGGTGGTGTAGGAGTATCTTCATCCATCACAGGCTCTGCTGTTTACTATGGCGGAGGCGGCGGTGGTTCTGGCGGTATTTACACATACCCCAATGGTGGCAATGGTGGCGGCGGTACGGGAAATGCAAGTGGGGCTGCTGGCGCAGCAGGGTCTGCAAACACAGGCGGCGGCGGCGGAGGCGGTTCCGGTTCTGGCGGTAGCAATACAACTGGCGGCGCTGGCGGTTACGGAGTAATTATTCTTTCCGTACCAACCTCTAATTACTCGGGCTTAGTAACTGGATCGCCAACAGTTACCACTTCTGGATCTAACACAATCATCAAATTTACTGTTTCTGGGAGTTACACCGCATGAGCCATTTTGCAAAAGTTGTTGATGGAATTGTTGTTAAAGTTATTTCTGCTGAACAAGAATTTTTTAATACATTTATTGACACTAGTCCGGGGCTTTGGTTGCAAACTTCTTACAACACTAGAGGTGGCATTCATTACGCACCAGATACCAACACGCCAGACGGCGGTATTGCATTAAGAAAAAACTACGCTGGGATAGGATACACCTACGACTCAACCCGTGATGCGTTTATTTCACCTAAACCCGCTGGCGATTGGACGTTAAACGAAACTACCTGCCAATGGGAAAATAATGATATTGTCCAAGTTGGTACTACTGGAGCCTAAACATGAGCCTTGCACGAAATCTATCCTTTTTGCCAGAGAACCTGGCTAGTACAGGTGCTACGTTAAGCATCCAAGAACTTGCCACAACGTCTGCTACGGCTGCTACGGGTACTGTTAACTTTGATGCAGTCACCCAGTCGGTGCTGTATTACACGACTAATGCTTCAGCTAACTGGACGCTTAATATCAGGGGTAATAGCACTACTACGTTGAATTCTGTAATGACTACAGGACAAAGCCTGACTATTGCTTTCTTGGTGACTCAGGGTTCAACGGCGTATTACAACAATGCCCTAACGATTGATGGAACATCGGTAACGCCTAAATACCAGGGTGGAACGGCTTATACCGCAGGAAATGCTTCCGGTATTGATGCTTACACCTATACAATCATTAAAACTGGATCAGCCGCTTTTACAGTATTGGCAGCACAGACTCAGTTTAAGTAAGGAATCGTATGCCTTTGATTAGCCGAATTGGATCAGCAGCATCTAGAGGGTTTGGCCTTTTTGGTGCTGTTGCAAAAGTCCTTGATCCTTACTTTAAGTACGTTACCTTACTTCTGCATGGTGACGGGACTAACGGCGCTCAAAACAACACGTTTCTTGATAGCAGCACAAATAACTTAACTATTACCCGTAACGGCAATACTACACAGGGTACGTTTAGCCCCTATGGTGCTAATTGGAGTAATTATATTGCCGCAACATCCTCTTTACAGGCACCCAGCGGTTCAAGTATCTCTGGCACAGGTAATTTTACATTAGAAGTTTGGATAAATCCAACAACTTTTGCAAGTGGATATCAGGTTATATTTGCCAATGATACTTCTTATGGATTTAGTTTTTCAATTAATTCAACAGGTACTCTTGGTTATGGACGCTCTTTGATATCAAATGATGGTACAACAACTGGAACAGTTACCTTTAACCAATGGAACCACATTGCTTTTGTTAGAAGCGGAACTGGAACAAGTCAATTTATTTGCTATATAAATGGTGTGAGTGCTGGTTCATTTACAAATTCTACAAGTTATGCAGCCGGTATTGTAAGAATCGGTACCGACGGTGGTGGTTCATCATTACCGTATACTGGGTATATATCAAATTTACGAAGCAATACTACAGCAGTATACACATCAGCATTTACGCCGCCAACTGCTCCATTATCTGCTATTTCTGGTACGACTTTATTGACTTGCCAATCTAATCGTTTTATTGACAACAGCACCAATGCTTTTGCCATTACCGTTAACGGCTCCATATCCATTCAACGCTTTAGCCCATTTAGCCCACCTACTGCATACAGTACAAGTGTCATTGGTGGGTCAGGGTACTTTGATGGTAATGTGGATTATTTGTCTGCACCTAGCAATGCAAATCTTGCACTTGGTTCCGGAGATTTTACTGTAGAGTTTTGGATTTATCCTTTAGATAATGGTGGCAGCGGAAGATCAATAATCGATCAAAACACAAACGGATCATTATTTTATTATTTGCAAAGCGGAACATTTAGTTTTCGTATTTATGCAACATCAACGCCATTACAAGCAAGTTTGCCATATACAAACGGATGGGTTCATGTTGCCGTAAGTAGACAAAGCAACACGCTTCGTGCTTTTATAAATGGCGCATTAACTGGATCAACAACAGATACCAATAACTATACTCAAAGCGGGACATATATTGGGACGTATGCTGGTGGCGCATCTCAATTTAATTATGGATATTTAGCAGACTTGCGACTTGTAAAAGGCACTGCTGTTTACACCTCCGCATTTACTCCCCCTACCACTCCTCTTACTGCTATCACCAACACTCAATTTTTGCTTAATTACACCAATGCTGGCATCTATGACAACGCTGAGATAAACGACTTGCAGACTGTTGGCAATGCACAGGTAAGTACAAGTGTTAAAAAATTTGGCACAGGATCAATGTCGTTTGATGGGACTGGTGATTACATTATTGGTTCTCAATTTAGTTCACCAATTCATGCAATAGGAAGCGGTGATTTTACGATTGAAGCATGGTTGTATACCAATGCAAATAAGTTACAAATTATTCTTGATACTGGCACAACAAGCGGTTCAACAACTGGAATTCAATGCAATTTAAACAGCAGCGGTTACCCATACATTGTGTTAAATAACACAGTTGTTTTAACGTCATCTATTGTTGTTAGTTTATCAACTTGGACGTATGTCGCATGGGTAAGAAGTAGCGGCACAATTACGATATATGTAAATGGCGTTTCTGGCGGTACTGCATCAAATTCAACTAACGCATCAGATACTGGTTTGACAATTGGAACTCCTAATGATTACAGAGATTCTAGTTCTACATACCATTTCAATGGATACATTGATGATTTGCGTATCACCAAAGGTTACGCACGAACCATAACTACGCCAACAGCGGCATTTCCTAACAATTAATCATGCTTTACTCTAAACTTGGTTCTATTCCCAAACTTGAGACAGACAGCACAGAAGGCTGGATTGAGGTATCTGATCCTCCTACTGCTGGTGAAGGACAAGAAGTGGTTTGGTGGTATCCACCAGGCTGGGTAGTACGTCCTGTTAAGCCCGAGGGTAATTGGTCTTGGAGCCAATCTACGGAACAATGGGTTGAGTACACCATTGAAACTATAGACGTTCAAACTACAAGCACCGATACAATCCAAGTCGGTACTACCAATAACGACACAATCCAAGTTGGAACGACATTAACATGACCGACTACACCAGACTTCGCACTCCGTTTGTGAACATGAGTTTCACACCGGATGTGCCGTCCAATGCGCTTGGACCCAACGAATACAACAGCGGATTAAACGTTGAAGCAGATGTTCGTGGGATTAAGAAAGTGTCTGGTGAGCAAGAAATTTTGTCTACTATTCCTGGAAACGTGGTTTTTATGGATGGTGGATTTCGTAACAACAATGCTTGGGTCTACATTGCCGCTACTCGTGAAGGTAAGTGGTATATGGTTACCTCTAGCGGGATTAGCAACATTACCCCTGGTGTTGGAGCAAATCCCAATGTAGCATTGTCTGGCTATTCTGATGATATCAATATCACTACCTCTTGGGTGGGTGAGGTGTTTTTCATCAACGATACGCTTCGTTCCCCAATGTATTTCCTGCCGACAGCAACGGAAATTTATTTGTACGATGCTGCTCCTGACAATTACATTTGGAATTACGATGTTGGAGTGTCTGCAACTCGTGCTGAATTTGTACGCAACTATTGCGCTCCTAATGTTGGCAACATTCTTATTGCTGGCAACATTACTAAAGACTACACAAGCAGCGGATTAACTGTTAACTACCCTACAACTGTTCGCTGGTCACAAGCCTTTGCTAATACTGGTGTAGCAGCCTCTTGGATGCCTACTCTTACCAACATAGCCAATGAACAAGAAATTCCTGTTCGTGGTCCTATTGTTGACGGATTCTTCCTTGGTGGAAATTTCTACGTTTGTTCTTATTGGGATACAGTAGTTTTCTCTCCTATTGCCTATCAAAACAGTACAGCACCTGTATTTGGTGTTCGTCTGTTTAACCAAGGCCGTGGATTGATTAACAACAACTGCTGGTCCAACACAGATGCAAACGTTTACGGCATTGATAGCAGGGATATTTGGATTTTTGATGGTTCTAACTTTAATCCTCTTGGCAATCAAAAAGTTCGTGATTACTTCTTTGCCAATCTGAGCACAACGTATTCTGATCGTGTTTTCATGGTCAACAATACTCAAAAGAACCAAATTGAGATTTATTACCCAGATCAAACGTCAACTGGCTGGTGCAACAAGATGCTGTCTTGGAGATACGATTTGCAGGTCTGGAATGCCCCCAAAGACGTAGCAAACGCCTGTAGTGGGTGTGAAGCCCCCAAGCTGGTCAGTGGAGCCTTTAAATATGCTTCTAGGACTGTTTCATACGCTCGAGGTGGAACAGCCAGTTCTAAATTAATTCAGACAGGAATTGGTAATTCGTTTATCAACAATGCTGCAATTCCTGCTTTGTTTGAAAGAAACAACGTTGTTCTTCAGACTCAAAATGGTCCAGTTCCTTACAGTTCTAAACTTTACGTTCACCGATTACTGCCTGAGATTGCCGGTAGCGGAACTATTAACATCACAACTGGTGGTTCTAACTCTACTGCCCAGGCTGCTACTTATGGTCAGACGGGAACAGTTTCCATAGTTACGGACAATCCTTGGGTGACCACTCAGCAAAACAACGTAAGAACAGTTTCTGTCAAAGTCGCTTCTAATGATGCAACAGATACTTGGAATCTGACGGCAATAAACTGGCAAGCCACTGTTGTTGAGGATGCTTTCTAATGCCGTATTTGCTTGATAGTAATCCATCGTCTTCAGAAATTTCTGAGGCGCTTAACTATTTGCTTTGCAACTTTGATACCAGCATTAGCAGCGATGCAAACACTGGTGAAGTAAAAGGACCAACTGGAGGAATTGTTGGTTACTTATACAAGTACATGGCAATCAAATATGCAGATTCTTTTGATGGCTCTGTAAACTTTAGCAATAGTCCTAGCGGAAGATCATATTTTGGTATTAGAAACAGCAATGATGCTTCTGAATCTTCCAATTACACGGATTACATTTGGAATAAAGTAACTGGTGGATTTGGTACTACTAAGTCTCTTTGGTACATAACCACTGGTGGACGGCAAATTCAATTTTCCGTTTCTGTTGCTTCTCCTGGTACAGGTTGGGTTATGGATGCAGGAGCATCTATTGATCTAGATGTTGTAACGTCTGGAACATCAACAACTATTGCCCAAGCATTTGTTTCGTATTTTTCTCCTAGTGTTCTTCAAGTTCCACGAACTGGATCACCTTTAAATCCTGTTTTTACAGGAATAACTCCTGCTTTGTATGCAACCAATTCCGGTGTTATTGTTCCTTTTACTAGTGCACAAACAGACACAAACGTTGCTTTTGTAAACAATTCATGGCGTATTGGCAATTCTGCAACAACGGGTAATGGAGACATTTCCTATACCAACATAACAATTGGTTCTCCTGCTGATGCTGGTGACTATGCTCTTTGGCCTACTCCAACGGCAATGTCTTCTAGTCCTGCCTACATAACAGTCCCCATTCGATTTAAAAACAGTACGGGCGTTGTTACCCAAGCATCTGTTTCTGGTATTCAATTGGTATTTTCTGATCCTGGTGCACAAGGTTCTACAGGAGCCACAGGAGCAACAGGAGCCACAGGAGCAACAGGCGCAGAGGGAAGTAAAGCAATAACCATAAGTGCTTTTCAATGGGCTACTTCTGCCCCATCTGTACCAACACAGGCTTTTACATATACATGGAGTTCTGGGGCTATTAGTGCCTATCCTTCAGGATGGACTTCTGCTGCTACATCAGCACCTGGTACTGGATACGTTCTATATCAATTAAACGTAATTATTACTGCTCTTGCTTCTGCAACATCTACCGCAACCAACTGGAATGTTGGATCAATTGGAAGCATTGGTTATCGTCAAGACGGAAGCATTGGTCCACAAGGAAATAATGCCCGTCTTATGTACGGAAAAGTAACGTCTGGAACTACATTTACAGGCACGGAAACAACTACAGGTTCTACCTCTTATCCAGATACAGGCAGTCACTTTGGTGTTTCGGGAGTAACTTGGCAAGCCTCTCCACCAACGTTATCTGTAAACGAATCTTTGTTTCAATCAGACGGCATTTATACTACTGGTGGCAATACACTTTGGCAAACACCTTATCTTTCTAATTTAAAGGTAGGTTCGCTATCTGCTATTTCTGCCAATCTTGGTGTAGTTAACATTTCTACTGCTGGAAATCTTAATTCTGGCAAAACATCTTTTTCTGATACAACTGCTGGTTTCTTTTTAGGCAATGATTCAGGAACACCTCGTCTTTCAATAGGAAATTCAAGCAGTTCATTTACTTGGGATGGTTCTGCTTTAGCTGTAAATGGTGGTTCTTTTACAAGTGGTGTTTTGCAAACAGCAACAAGTGGCGCAAGAATTGTTATAAGTAATTCTGATAATTCAATAAAAATATATAACGCATCTGGTCTTGCTGCCACTTTATATGGTTCTGCTTCTGATGGAGTAATTTCTTCTGCTGCTAGTGGTAGTGTTGCTGCAATATTAGGTATTCAAACTAGTACTTATCCAGCAATTTATGGTTACACCATTGGCACAAATTCTTCTCAAAATGCAATTTATGGAACTTCTTATGGAGTTGGCGTAAAAGGAGTAAGTAGCACTGGAGCAGAAGGTGTTTTTGGAATTGCAAATGTTGCTGGTGGTGGAAATCACGGAGTTCGTGGACAAAATCTAAATGGTGCTGGAACAGGATTAGTAACTTCTGGAATTATTGGTGTATCTATTGGATACGATTTTTATGCCGATGGAGCAGGAACAAACTATGGTCCGTTTACAGGCGCTCACGATGGATTGCTTCCTGTTGGTCAAACTGTTGAAATTGGCGATATATTGGTAGACGTTAAATGCGTTATTAAAAAGAATTTATCCAATACAGTTTTTGAAGTTGCTCAATCTACACAACCACAGCAAGTAGGAGTAATTGGTGTTTTGGTTGTAAACAACGGATTATTGGCTAACTCCAAACCAGCTGCTTTTATTGAACGCTTAGATGTAGATACATCTGGTAGTCCACCACAATACCAAACTGTTCAAGTAATGTATCCAGAATATGATTTAGTAAAAAATGACTATCAGTACATTGCCATGAACGCTGTTGGTGAAGGCCAAATAAACGTTTGTGGTGAAAATGGCAATATTGCTGTTGGAGACTTTATTTGTAGTTCTTCTATCCCAGGAAAAGGCATGAAACAAAATGCCTCAACTATAATGAACTACACAGTTGCAAGGGCAAGAGAACCAATTACTTTTGACAATCCAAGTGAAGTGAAAATGGTTGCTTGTATATACGTTTCTGGTTAAAAGGATAAATCATGGGCTCTCCCACAATGTCAACACAATCTCCACAAACTGGAGGTAAGTCAAATCAACTAGGTCAATTGGGTCAACAGGGTCTAGCTGGCGGTAAAGGCACGGCTGGTGGCATAGGTCAAAGTATGCAAGGGCAAAATACTATCCCTACTTCTGACATGATGACTAATTTTCAAAATGCTAGTCAAAATCAACAGATGCCACCTATTGCTGCGCCATCTATGCGACAGCCAGATAATTCTGGGATGACGGGTCAAATTATGATGCCGCAACGTCCATCACCTATGCCTCAACCTATGGGTCAAGATATGTTGGGCAGTGGTGTGGGACAAACTCAATCAACTAATCCTCAACAATCTGCTGGTGGCAAAGGAATAGCAGGTGGCACAATGAACGCTGCTAGTCAGCAAATGCCTTCCATAGCTGCACAAGAACAACCTGGCATGGGACAAGGCAATATTACTTATCCTAGCCAAAGTGGTCAGCCAGTAATGGGTATGCCTAATGCTTATTCCAATACTGTTGGACAACCAAATACACCAATGACACCAATGAATTCTGATGCTGGTATGCCTGGTGGTAAGAGTTCTCAGCAAAACGGCAAAATGGGCCGTTAATTAGGAGCAAATCATGGGAATGGGTAAATCATCAGGTAATCAAACAACCACTGTTCAGATGACTCCTGAACAGCAGGAAACGCTTCGCATTCAAAATGCTGCGTTAAGAGATACTTTTCTTCCTGCTTACCAAAACACTGTTGGTGGGGCTCAAAACGTTTACAACCAAACCGCTGGAAATGTTGCAAATGCAGCAACTAATGCGAGTAATGTTGCTGGTGCAACTGGTGCGCTACAAGGTGCTGCTGGAGCCCTTGGCTTAGGAACAGGAACTCTTGGTCAAACCGGACTTGCAAGTCAATTGCAAAATGCTGGTCAAAACATGAGTAATTTTGGTCAAGGAATGTCCGGTCAGATTGCTGGAGGACAAAACTTTGCTGGAACCAATATGCAAAACGTAGGCCAGGGTATGTCTGGTCAGATTGCAGGTGCACAGAATTATGCTGGCACTAATATGCAAAACGTTGGACAGGGCATGGCGGGGCAAATAGCCGGTGCACAAAACTATGCCGGTACCAATATGCAGAATGTTGGTCAAGGAATGTCTGGACAAATAGCAGGGGCTCAAAATTTTGCAGGTACAAATATGCAAAATGTTGGACAGGGAATGTCCGGACAAATTGCTGGTTCACAGAATTATTTGGGTAATCAATATCAAAATGCTGGCGCTGCTGGTCTTGCAAGTTTGTTTTCTCCTCAATACAAAAATGAACAAATTCAAGCATCTTTGCAACCTGCTAGAGAAGAAATTCGTGAACAATTAGGTGGTCAAAATGCTATGTTTGGAGGAGCCGGTGGTTTAGGTTCTTCTCGTATGGCATTGGCTAATCAAAACTTGTCTCAACTTGGTCAACAACGTCTTCAATCTGCTGCTGCACAAACTTCTGCTGCTGTGGAACAACAACGTCAAAACGCCGCAAATGCTTTGTTTGCCGGTGGTCAGAATGCAATAGGACAAGCAAATACTTCTTCTCAAAACTTGCTAACCAGTGGTCAAAATGCTATTGGACAGGCAAATACAGCTTCTCAAAACTTGCTTAACTACGGACAAAACGCTATTGGTCAGGCTAACACGGCATCCGGAAATTTGCTGAATTATGGTCAGAACGCCATTGGACAAGCAAACACTGCTGCTGGAAACTTGTTGACAGGTGGTGCAAATGCAATAAACGCAGCAAACACAGCTTCTGGCAACTTGTTGAACTATGGACAAGGGTCTTCTGGTCTTGCTGCTGGTTTGTATGGCAACCTTGCTAATCAAGGCGCTTCTAATCTTACGGGTGCTAACCAAGCTGCTGCATCTCAAATCGGCTATGCTGGAGCCCCACAAGATTTGTACTCTAGATATGCAGGTATCGTATTTGGTACGCCTCAAGCATCTACTACACCGAACTATGCTGGTACTCAAGGTGGCAGTTCTAGTGGTGGAAGCAAAAGCAGTGGCTTTAGACTTTAAAGGATAAATTATGGCTACAGGTTCTTTTGGTAGTGCTGGTTTAGGGCAACTTGGTCAAGACAAAAGTTATGCTACTGGAGGTGGTCCTTTAAGTGATGCTTTTTCTGGCGCTAAAGATATTTTATTGACCAAAGGAATTAAAGCCAGCGGACTTCAAGATTATTTAAATGGACTTGGCGGTAACACCGCTGTTCCACCACCTACTTCTACTCCTGTTGCTCCAATGGCTCCCGCTGCTCCAATGGCTCCTCCTGTTGCTCCTGTTATGAATATGGGTGCTGCCGATATGGGTGCAGGTGCTATGGAGTCAATTCTTCATCCAGAATTGGCAAGCACATTACTAACATCGTTGTTTTAATAGGATAAATCATGGCAGAACCACTAATCCCATTAACTCCTGTTGAAGACAACTTTCCCGCTATGGGGCCAGGTGTTGTTGCTGACACTTCTGCTCAATTTGGACAAGCAGTAGACAATCGTGATACTAAACAATTGCGTCAAATTGCCGCCAACAATGATGGCACTCCTATTGCAGATGCTGCAAATCACGTTGCAGAAGTAGTACATCGTGGCAATAAAGAATATAACGATACTTTTGGTCCAATTGAAAAGGCAGGTGGTCCAGCAACTCCAGAAGGTCGAGTAAAAATTGCAGATACCTGGAAAAACAATAGCCAAAATCCAAAGTACGGGGACGCTTTAATTGAGTTTGTTCTTGGAAATAAACAAGGTGCTCGTAAACTAATTACTGGTGGCACTCTTAGCACCAAGATTACTTACGACAATGCTGGCAATCAATTGTTGGAAAACGTTGATGAAGTTGGAGATAAACATTCAGTAGTTGATCTTGCAACTGGCAAACAACTTTCCCCACAGGAATATGCTGTTCGTAAAGGCGGTCAAGACAAACTGGCAGATACTCTTGGCTATCTTGCAGAAAAGAAAAACCTTGAAACAAATATTGCAGCAACAAATCTAACTATTGACAAAGCTAACAAAGCATTAGCTGCTGCTCCTGCTCAAATGCAAATGAATCAAGAGTTTGGTGCATTGTTGTCTGATCTAAAAAACAGCGATTTGCCACCAGATGTACTGGCAAAAGTTGCTCAGTTTTCCACAAGTTCAATTGGCACTTCTCAAGCAAGAAGCCAAGCACTTACCAAACTTGGTCAATTGATTAAAAGTGGTAGTGTGAAAGAGGGCGATCAAGTTGAAGCAGGTATGGCTGCTGGGCTTGGTATTGATGGTGCTGCTCACTTTAATGGCAAAGGCGGGATTACACTTAGCAATGGTAAGAGTAAAAGTCTAAATGACCTTGCTCAAGATCAAAACAGCACAAACCTCAACAGTCAGATTGAACGCAATTATTCACAGACGCAAGAAGACCTGGCTAAGTACCTTAAAACAGGTGCATTGGCAGACAAGCCTGAACTGCAATTGAAGTTGAACAGGGCTCTTGAAGTGGCAAAAATGATTGCTCAAAAGCAAACAGAAGTGCCAGATCATCCGTTTAATGTTCCTACAGTGGGATTTGGTGTTACCGATGAATATGCTCGAGGTCGCATTCAAGCGGAACAAGGTTTACTTAACGCAAAAGCTAATGACGCATTTGGTAAATGGGCTGCTCAACAACTCAAAAACTACCCCAAAGATTCTGCTCCAAAACCAGCAGAACTTGAAGCTGCTTTTGCTAAAACTCCGTTGTATCAATCTTTAATCGCAGAATACTCAAACAGAGCAGATGCAATTTTAAAAGAACCCCGTAGTTTTGCAAAAAATGTAAGTGTTGCTAACACTGGAATAGGAATGCCTGGTGGAGAAGCCGTTGCTCCTCCAACACCTGCTGCAAATGCACCAAAAAATACTGCTGGCAAAAAACCTAGCCTTTCTGATTTGGCTTCTCAATTTAGGAAATAATCATGGCTTTTGACGAACAAGGTTTTAGAAAGGCTGCGGCTGCTGCTGGTTATAGCGCAGATGAGATTGAATCTCATGTAGCCAAAGAAAAGCAGGGTGCAGAGCCTAAGTTGCCTGAAGCAAATACTTATGAAGACTTTGCTGGCAAAGAAATGGCAAACCAGCCATCTGCTGCAAAACGTTTAGAGCAAAAAGCCTCTGAAGTTAATCCTGCAATTCCGTATTTGGGTGCTGCTGGTGTTGGTGCTTTGGGTGCTGCTGCTGCAATGGGTGCAGGTAAGAAAATCTACAATTCTTTAACCGACAAAATGGCAGCAGATGCTGCGGCTAAACAAGCAGAAGCAAAACGCATTGAGCCTGAGTTAAACGTTTCTAATAAGCCTGTACCTGGTGAACCTACATTTGATTTTTCACCTGTTAATACTCCTCCTGCGCCTCCAGCACCTCCAGCACCACAACCAAAGCCTACTGTTGAACAACTAAAACAGAAGCTAGGCGTTGCTCCTCCTGCTGAAGTCGCACCAGAAGTACCTTTAGAGCCTCCAAAACTATCTGAGTGGGCATCAAAAGGCCAATCTACAACTCCTCCAGAAGCACCTGTTCAACAAGCACCTGCTGCTCCTCCTGAAGCTGTTGCACCTCCTGTTGCACCAGCAGAGACTGCACCCGTCAAACAGGCTCCTGCTACTCCGGAACCTTCTGCAAAAGCAGCAGTACCACCTCCTGTACAAGAGTTAAGAACCGGTACTGGTAAACCTGCGTTTGTTGGTCAAGGTCCTGAAAATCCCAAAAAGTTTAAAACAAAATATGATAGTGTTCACGATGTACCCAAAGGATACGCTTTTGTTCCAGGGGCAAATACTATTGACACTGCAAGAAATACTCTTGGACAAGAAGTATATACAAAAGAGTTTACTAACAGAAATTTTCCTGCAACTAATGAAGAATCTGCAAAAATAAGTGAACAAATTAATCGTTCATTAGGCCGTCCTACTAATGAAGAATTAAAGGCACAAGGTGTTAAACCTCCATCAGGAACACCAGGAGTTGCAAAATTAATTGCTGGTAAACGAATAGTGCAAGTTGGTGGCATTGTTGGTGCATTGGTTGCAATACCTGATATTGCTAAAGCGGCAACTAAAGGGAATTATGCAGAAGCAGGATTACGAGCCGCAGATTTAGCTACCGATTACATTCCTGGCGTTAATGCTGCAAAAACATCATTGTCTGGAATGGGTCTTGGAGAAAGTCCTGAACAACTTAATGAATTTGGTAAAAGGCTAGAATATATTCAACGCACTGGCGGTGGACGAGGACTGCAAGGTTCTGCCGGTGGTGGTCAAGGTTTCCGTGGAATAGCACCTCCAACCCGATAGGACTTGATATGAGCCCAGAAGAACGTAAAGAATTAATTGTCGAGTTGATGGACCAACTCAAAACGGTTAATTCGTTGACCGATGATGAGCAGCGTTGGGTCCGGATGGCAATAGAAAAAGAGGCTCAGTCTATTGCCCTTCGTAAAGCAATCATTGAAAAGACTTTGACTAGTCTGATCTGGATGATTGTTGTTGGCATTGGTTACGTTTTTCTTGATTTCCTTCGGGATCATGGATTTAAGTAACCAGATTGCTTCTGGTGAAAATCCCTGGCCCAACACTCAGCAAAAAATAGAACTAGTTTGTAAAGAATTAAAGCCCGATCAAAAGATTGGAGTAAACGAATTTGTAAAGGATGGCAAACTTTGCCAATGGACACTGGTACTGAAACATGAGCCCAAGAAGTGATAGACCCCATCAGCATTACAGTGGCATTTGCTACGGCACAAGCCGTGGTCAAGCACATCAAGGATGCTGTGGCCTTGGGGAAGGATGTAAAGTCACTATATGGGCAATTCTCTGCCTTCTACACAGCAGCGGACCAAGTTCACTCGGCATCAACTAAAGCCCGAATAGCTGACCTACAAAAAACAGATGCACAAATAAACGCAGAATCCCTCAAGATAGCAATGGCCTCCAAAGCCTTGCGAGACCATGAAAGAGAGTTAAAGGATTTGTTGTTTATGACCGGTAATGCTCCGGTCTGGGAAGAGATGATGGCAGAGCGAGTCCGTATGCACAAAGAACGGGCCGAAATGGAACGTGTAATGGAAGAGAAGAAGCAGAAGGACAAAGAGGCATTTGGTGAGGCAATAATGAATGCCTTGTTATTTGTTGCTGGTATAGCGGTATTGGTCCCTCTGGGTGGTTTGGCATGGCAGTTTTTGATTGAGAGGTAACTATGTTTGAGATACTTTCTGGCGGTATTTTTGGCTCATTGCTTGGTGGCATATTTCGTTTAGCCCCTGAAGTCCTGAAGTGGTTGGACAAAAAGGATGAACGAGCCCATGAGTTGTTAATGTTTGGTCAGCAATGCCAACTGGAAACTCTTCGTGGTCAACAGAAGCTGGCAGAGATTGGAGCCCAACGGGAGGCCACTGTAGACGCAGGGGTGATGAATGCCTTCAATTCAGCCATAGAACAGCAGACAGAGATGGTTAAAGCTGCTGGTGGATGGGTAGCCAGCCTATCCGCTTCTGTGCGTCCTATCGTTACTTACTGGATTTTGTTTATCTGGTCTTTTATCCACGTTTGGTTTGCGTGGAATTCCTGGTTGTTGGGTGATCCACCTGCCGTAGTGTTCAATTTGATGATGTCCGGAGACTTTGCTGCTCTGGTTTCCGGTACGTTGAACTACTGGTTCCTTGATCGTACATTGTCTAAACGTGGACTATGAAACTCGACATAGCAGCAGCACTGTGTAAGCAGTTTGAGGGGTTTAGAAGTAAGCCCTATCTCTGCCCTGCTGGTATACCCACAATTGGGTATGGTAGTACCTATTATGGGAATGGTGCAAAGGTTACGCTATCCGATGAACCGATTAGTGAAACCATTGCTGAAGCATTACTGCTCCACGAACTGCAATTTACTTACCTTCCAGGGGTGTTGCGTAATTGCCCTATTTTGTTAACAGATGAGCGTAAGTGTAATGCCATCATAGACTTCTGTTATAACCTCGGAGTTGGCAGACTCCAAACCAGTACATTGAAGCGAAAAATCAATGAGCAAGACTGGGAAGCCGCCAAGGAACAATTGTTATTGTGGAACAAAGGCGGTGGCAAAGTCCTTCCAGGATTAGACAAACGCCGAAAAGCAGAAGCCCTGCTCCTATAAGGATTTGTATGATTTCTGAAGAACAGTTTTTGGAATCTTGGAATAGATTAAAGTCTGCAAAGTTAGTGGCAGACGAACTGGGCGTTACGGAAAGAGCAGTGCATGGAAGACGTAGGAGACAAGAAGAAAAGCATGGCAACGTTTTACCAATAAACGATCAACGTTGGGTTTACCGGCAGCATATCTTTCCGACTGCATTGGATTTGGGGATAGAAAATGGCACAGTCATCGTTTTTTCGGACGCTCACTTTTGGCCTGGTATTCGTTCAACGGCATTTAAAGCGCTGTTATATGCAATTGAAACGTATGCCCCCAAAGCAGTTATTTGTAATGGGGATGCCTTTGATGGCGCTGCTATATCTCGTCACCCGCCTATGGGTTGGGAAAACCTTCCATCTGTAATCCAAGAGTTAAATACTTGCAAAGAAATGCTGGGGGAGGTGTCAGAAACTGCCAAACAAGCCAGACGAAATGTAAAGCTAATTTGGACATTGGGTAACCATGATGCGAGATTTGCTGCGAGATTGGCATCCAATGCACCACAGTATGTTCAGACCCCAGGATTTAAACTGGAGGACCACTTTGAGCAATGGAAGTTTGCCTGGTCGGTGTGGTTGACCAAGGAAGTAATTGTCAAACATCGGTACAAAGGCGGGGTTCATGCCACCCACAACAACACTGTTGGAGCCGGTACAAGCATCGTTACAGGCCATCTACATAGCCTGAAGGTCACTCCTTATGCTGATTACAACGGAAACCGATTTGGGGTGGATACAGGCACTTTGGCAGACCCTTATGGTCCACAGTTTTCGTACTCAGAACACAATCCGCTAAACCATCGTTCGGGATTTGCCTTACTTACGTTTAAAGATGGTCAATTGTTGTGGCCTGAACTGTTTCATGTTTGGGCCAAAGACCAGGTTGAGTTTAGGGGTGAGGTAATAAAAGTAGGCGGTTATTAGCCGCCCACTCTTATGGACAAAATTAAAACTCGTATTCAATTTCGTCTTCGCACTCGTACCAGTCGTCCGACTCTTCGTCGTACCAGTACCACACATCATTTTCCTCATCGAACCAATACGCCGTACCTTCGTCGTCGTACTCGTACTCTTCTTCGACTTCTTCGTCTTCAATGATCTCTTCAAAACCCATTAGATCAAGCAAGTCCTCGAAATCAAAAACAATAGCAAACGTATACATAAAAACTCCCAAAATGTGGTTACAGCAAGTCGCTGCACCCACATCCTAGCCTATTCTTTTGCGGTTTCCATGTCAGACAATAAGTCCTTTATAGCCAGCAAACATAGTTTTATACGTTGTAATTCTTCCTGCTGTTCTTGCATACGAATATATGAATCTTTGCAGAAATTAGCCAAGTTTTCGTTGGACCAAGCACCAAAATTGGGCAAATCATTCATTACGTTTTCCTATTCGGTTTAGGACAGTTCTCCGGTATGTTGGCAACACACCATACTGCCTGTTCTCGTAATCCCTGTCGTGCTTCAAGCCATCTGTCTATGTAGACATCAGGCATAGAGGTTAATGCGTTTCTAATTGAATCCTTGTTGAGTTTAAGTAATTCGCCTATTTCATTTGCTGTCAGGCCATCTTCGTGCTGTTTAAGCACATTTCTGATGTCTGGATGCCTCGATTTGCTCAATTTGTAATTCCTTATCTTTATTTCTTTTGGGGAGGGGTAACCAGCCTAAATAGAAAAAATCATTCCATGATCCAACAACACAAACACCACCTTTGGTTAACAGGATCACCTTATGATCCTCCGGTGGTCTAGGGTCACCTGCAACTGGGTACAAAAATTCCTGTCCGTCTGCAAAGTAATTCATTTTCCTTTTATCCTTTTGTAGTCCAAAGCACCAGGACGAACGTATTCGTTTTTAGGCGGCTGATAGACCGGTTGCGCCCAGATGTTTATAGAGTTGGCTAAAGCCTCGTTTTGAACCCTTTGACGGCGTTTCCAAGGAGTAACTATGTTTAGCGTCTTACGGGCTGAATCTGATTCAATTTTTAGCGTAAAAGTCACAGCATTGCTTCTTCATGGTTGTTGGAATTAAATGGTAATTTACCTACGGGTTTTGTTGGACGTAATGCAACAGGAAAAGGCCATTGGATTGGTTTACGTTTTTCCATCAGCTTGTCCTGCGCTGCTGCTTTCTTTGATTTGTAGCCTGTCATTTCAACACCACCGCACCGACTAACATCCATACGCCTACAACGATGGCTGCAAAGGCTAGGATGCCTTTAATCTGTTGAGCAAGAAACTCCCAAGTGTCATGCTCCTCCTCGGGTGTTTCATGCGCCATATACGCTTTGTCTGCGTCTGTCATTTGTTGCGCTCCTTGAGCATGGCATCTGCCATTTCGTATGCAAGGCCAACCAAATCTGAATACATGAAGGTTTCTCCTTTTGCGGCGCAACCAGAAATAGCACCTTGCATAGCCAGCGCAGCAAAGTGATCGCGCAGCGTCATGTCCTTGGCGTAGCCGCCTGTCTTCTTCATCCATGTTGGATCAATTTGTATTGTGTCTTCTTTCATTTGTATTCCTTTAAACGTGTTGTTAAACGTTCTATACGGGCCAAATTTAAATCCAAAACAGCAGATGCGTACTCACAAGCGTTTTCAGCTTCCAGCCTGTCAAGATGTGCTTGGGCTAATTCCCTAGAAATTACTTCAATGGGTGTCAGTTCACGCCAGAAATCTTTAAAGTGCTTTAAGAATTTCATGCTTTGACAAACACGCCGTTTTCACGAAGGGTCCCTTTGCGGTTTTTGATGGCATCGTATGCCACTTCCATGCAGTCCACCAGGTTAAGATTCTGCAAAGCACAGTAAATAATCAAGCAGACCATCGTATCGCCAACGGCATCCACGATGTCTTCTCGGTTATCTTTGATGGTGGCATCAGCCAATTCACCGATTTCCGATACAGCTTTTAACAACTGTGTTTCAGGTGTTGAGTTTGGCACGATCTTTCGAGCCTCTGCCCAACGTATTATGTCCATCTCTACCATTGCGTAAGTAGTCATACAATTCTTTCTGGGGGGATATTCCCCCCTTTGGTTAATCTTCTTCTACAACCGGAGCAATAACTTGTGGATTTGCTTGCTCTTGGATTTTCTCAATCAGAGTTTTGACTTGTTCGTAAGGGAACTTAGACAATGCTCCAAGGATTGAGTTAACTTCATCAATCGAAAATACTAAAGTAATCATTTTGCGGTTTCTCGTTAAAAAGTGATAAGGGTTTGTCGTCAAAAGCAGGGTTTGTTTTCAACCATATTGTTCCATTGGAAGACAACCAGGACGATGGTGTCTCCACAATGACTTCGCCAGTTTCAGGGTTAAGTAGCGTGTTCATCAGAATGGCAGATCATCATCTGGTTTTGTTTTGCGGGTAGATGCAGAACTTTGGCGAGGGGAGTCTTGTTTTTCTTTGACTGACAAAGAGAAAAACTTGGTCCCATCTTTCTTTGATTCTTTGATCCAGGCATTTAGCCAGTACTCAGTACCCTCGACATTGATAGACCCGTTGTAATCGGGGTGTCGGTCTTCCTCTTTCTTTGTGTTTTTAAAGAGTGAACCTCGGTTCGTGTTGTCGTAATCAGCCATTTTTTTCCTCATCAAGTTTAGATTTGTACGCTTTGATAGCAGAGCGCACCTTACTGTCAATCTTTAGTGCTTCCCACACTGCAAGACGAACCTCGTTGTCGGAAATGGATTCCCATTCCCCATACATTCCAGCCATGTCACCTTTGGCGTGTAAACCTTTAATGGCCTCCACCACCTGGTCAATCAGGCCGGTATCCATCTGCGGCAGGTCTTCACCGGCATAGATATACAGACCCAATCCATGCAGCGACAATGCTTTGGTCATGCAACGCATGATGGCTGTATTGACTGCAAAAGCATCAGGGTGCTGGATAGCCTTGTTCCGATGGTCCATAACCGGCAATTGGCAGGTTATAGGCTTGTTAAACAGGGTTACTGTTACCCAAACCATGTAAGTGCCGTTAATGTCGATCCAGCATTTGTCGCCAAACATCTGCACTTGGAAGTGAGCATTGGGATCGGCCTTGAGTGCTTCAGCCCATGCCCAAGCCCATGACAGGTAAGTAAGGTTGCCCTTCTTTTCGGTATGCTCGTTTACGTTTAGTTTGAGCAGTGTATTAACGTCCATTGCGTTTTTCCTCTTGTTTAGCGGCAATTTCTGCCCACTGTATTTCTTCATTGATGATGTCCATCTGTTCGCTGGTTTCCAGGTCTTGGAACGGAACAAAGTGGTTTTCTTGGCAGCAGTGGTATTTGTCGCCTTTGGGCTCGAGACAGTAGCAGCAGTACTCTATGTCTTTGAACTCTTCCCGATACATTTCAAATGCCGTTTTCATATTCAACTCCTATACAAATATTAAAGTCTGAGTTCCTCGAGGTGAGGAGCCTGTATCCTAACGCAGATTTCCGTTTTTTTTCTAGGTGTTTTCCCCTATGGCAAAACTTCGTGAATTGTGATATGGACACCAGGCTCTATGCTGTACTTCTTGTAGACGTGTAGACGGATCACTTGGACATCGTCCTTGTATACAATCCCGTTCATTGCATCCAAGAATGCTTTGGCAATATTGTCTATGTCGGGCTTCTTTGTAGGCCATTCCTCGCCTGTTAAACAAGCCGTAGTACGTTTTTTCGAGTAAGACGCTGGTACTCCGACATGGACAATCAGGGTAACACTTAAAGGCGTTTCTAGCGGTTCTCTGGGGAACATATGCAGTCTGGCAGCATTGGCTATGCTTTCCTCATACATCTTGGTCTTGGCATCGGTGTAGGTCTTGGTGAACTTCCCTACCCTAGAAAACCTTGGTCTTCCCTTGCCCTTGGGTTCACTGAGTACTTTAAAGTAGATCATTGAGTAATTCCTGTTCGTCTATTTGTCTCATGTAACCTCTGACTCGTTTATCAAAGTCAAATCCATAATGACGTTGTATAACTCGTATACGTTTTGATAGCCTTTCTGCTGCTTCTGCTTTGCCAACCTTTTCAACGTTGTTGTAATAGAACGGCAGAAGTTCTCGAGCCTCTGCCTTTTCTAGGATATCCCTGTCACTCATAAACGAACACCGGATCGTTGGCATTGCCTAAGAACTGGCCTGAGTCTTTATGCAGCCAAAGGGCAATAGAGGGCTCACCATCACCAGAACCTTCGTAGTGACGTTGTTTGCAGCACTTCAACACTGCATCAAACTCACCAGCCTTGGTCCCAAACTTCCCATTGTTTCGTATATCGTCTTCTTTCGCTTTGTTCCGGAAGACAGTGAATACGTTGTCCACCTGGTCGGAGATCGAGCCACTACCCTTTAAATCGTATTTATCAGGGATGACGTGTTCGTTCTGTGGCTTTCTAACATGATGGATCAAGTGGATGTGGATTTGGTAATCCTTCGCAATTGAGAACAACTCACTGACCAACATCTTCTGTCCGGTCATATCCTCTTCCGATCCAACTACTTTCATCAATGAGTCGATAAACAAGTGGGTAATTTTCAATTCCTTTGCACAGTACCTGGCAACACCAATCACAGTCTCAGCATTGGTTGTGCCGGTTTGATCGTAAATCCACAGATTCTTGGACCATGCACCGAACTTGTCGAACAGAGCATCAAGTACCTCAAAACCTTCATCGTTCTGGTATTCCTCTGTAAACGGATTTGTACCAATGTACATCCGAGACATTAAACGTATTGTCTCAATCGGTTTCATTTCAAAGGATGCCATGCAAACCTTCTCGCCTTGCTTCATCAGAGACATTGCTATTTGGGCAGTGACTTGGGACTTACCATGCCCATTCATTCCTGCCCAAACAGTAACCTCACCTGGACGAAAGTAAAACGAATCATTAGCTTTCTGCCAAGGGGTCCAAACCTTTCGCTCCTTACCAATGTTCCTCATCCGCTCCTTAATGGACGGAATGTACATAGATGCAGACTTTACGTTTGTTACGTTTTCTGTTTCTTTCAGATATTGGCTAAAGTCAATGTTGTCTTCAATCATGTTAGCCATAGTAATGTTCCATCCATTTCGTTTCAAATTTCTCGGGTCCGGTCTGTACTGTTTGGCAAGCAATCACAGTAGTAGCACCATGCTTCTTGCAAGCCTTTAAAAGGGCTTTTCCACGACTTTCTGACTCAGTTGATATGTGGACCTGCGTTCCGATTAAAAACCGCAAATCAAGGGTTTCTATCGCATCACCTTTTACACAGACATGGGGGAACTCTCCATGCTCATGCCAATCAATGTTGGGGGAAGGGAAGCTGTAGTCATCAATAAAGATCGCTTCTGGCATTAAACGTTTTAAACGCAATGCAATGATGTGTTCGTGGCCTCTCATATCAAACCTCTTTTGTAATCAGGAACAAGGGAAACAACTTCATCCTGCCAACGTCCTTGGTTTAACCAGGTAGCTGGCATAGGAATAAATTGTCCGTTTTCTTTTTTCCATTGGTCGGTGTTCTTTTGTTGGGCAATGGCTTTAAGCATTGTTTGCAAAAGTTCGTTGTTTACTTTGCGTTTAGCAAAAGCGGTACGAGCCAAGTCTTTGCCGGTCTTCTTGGGATAGGCTTTCCAAAATTCTTCAAAGTTCTGATTAACCTGCTTTTTCTCTGTCTCTTTCTCTCTCTCTTCCTCTGTCTCTGGGATAGCATCTTGATAGCGATCTGCTAGCACTCCGCTAGCAATTACAAAAAAACCCTTATCAATCAATGGCTTAATACCATCTGAGTAATCTTTTTGGGTAATGTGTAATCGAAACATCAACTCTTCGCAAGAAGCCTCAAAGATGCCATCTTTGGTTTCACTTGCAAGCAACCAAAGCATTGGTGCTAGCGCCTTGCTAGCAATAGGCAAGCATACAAATGCCCTATTGTTTAACAAGTCTCGGTGGAGTTTGATCCAGGGTGGGCAGCGGTCTTTGTAGTGTTGAA
>Ga0209084_1000774_pt1 | contig 29194 bp, 32 predicted proteins | sample C_130820_MF_Meta_FD_187309 | JGI IMG/M metagenome (GOLD analysis project Ga0209084, IMG submission 187309) | Freshwater microbial communities from Lake Croche, Canada to study carbon cycling - C_130820_MF_MetaG (SPAdes) (version 2) | ecosystem: Environmental > Aquatic > Freshwater > Lake...
TATTTCTGGCACAATAGACAAGTTGCCTGCAGTTTGACCCTCTAACCAAACTGAAGAGGCAACCCCATAGAGCTTGAATACCGAGTGTGCCCCCACGCTCACGGTTGATCGTTCGCCCCAATTCATAAAAACAGGAGCATTGTGGCTGTAAAAATCCGCCTAAAGCGTCTCGGGAAACTGAAGTCGCCTCACTACCGTATCGTCGTTGCAGATTCACGCACCAAGCGTGATGGTCGCGCAATCGAGGAGATCGGTCGTTACGTACCAACCAACGATCCATCAATCATTGAAATCAACTCTGAGCGCGCTCAGTACTGGCTATCAGTTGGCGCACAGCCAACCGAGCAGGTAGCAGCTTTGTTGAAGCTAACCGGTGACTTCCAGAAGTCAAAGGGTGACGCAACTGCAAAGAACACTGTAAAGCCTCAGGTTGCTAAGGAAGCTTTCGTAGCTGACACCAAGAAGAAGCCAGTTCTAAAGCCTCGTGAAGAGATCGTTCTTAAGAAGACCGCTGACAAGGCTGCAGAAGATGTAGTTGAAGCAGTGGTAGATGCTGCTGTTGCAGAAGCTGTTCTAGAAGACGTAGTCGAAGCAGCGGCTGAAGTAGTTGCTGAAGAAGCGGTTGCTGAAGTTGTCGAAGAGGCTGCAGCAGAAGCTGTTGCTGAAGAAGCAGCTGCAGAAGTTGTTGAAGAAGTAGCAGCAGAAGCTGCACCTGCAGAGGAAGCACCAGCTGCTGAACCTGCAACTCCAGAAGAGGCTTAGTCGTGCTTGCCGCTGCGCTCGAACACTTGGTTAAGGGAATTGTGGATCATCCTGAGGATGCCACCGTCACTGAACGCTCAACTAATCGCGGAGATTTGTTAGAGATTCACGTTCACCCTGACGATCTTGGCCGAGTAATCGGGCGCAACGGACGCACCGCTAAAGCACTGCGCACCATCATCAATGCTCTTGCCGATGGCAAGAAGGTGCGCGTAGACGTAGTAGATAACGATTTCTAGTAAGACTAGCCTTCGGGTCGGTCGGTTACTTAAGGCCCACGGCCTAAAAGGTGCTATCAAGCTGGAGCTATACACAGATGCTCCGAACGAACGTTTCGTTCCAGGCGCTACTTTTGAACTTCAAGTTCCAGATTCCTCACCTTGGTTTGGTAAGACCGTTACGGTTACTGAACTGCGTTGGTATAACGCTCAGCCAGTACTTTTCCTTGAAGGTGTGAATGATCGCAATGAAGCCGAATCGCTCATAAAAGCAATTCTTCTTGTTGAGCAGGACCTAACCGAAGTTCCAGCCGAACCAGAAGCTTGGTATCAGCAGCAACTGGTCGGACTAAAAGTAATCCGAGAAGGCATCCAGGTCGGAACTGTCCTTCGCGTAGAGGATTACCCATCCCAAGACATGTTGATCATCAAAACTACAGATGACCGTGAAGTTATGGTTCCGTTTGTGAAAGCTATTGTTCCTGAGGTAAATATCGAGGAGCGATACATCTCGGTGACACCTCCAGCCGGTCTCTTTGAAGAACTAGAGGAAGCAGGGGAGTAATCATGCGTATCGATGCGATCACCATTTTCCCTGAATACTTTTCTGCCCTAGACATTTCTCTGCTAGGTAAAGCACAAGAGAATAAAGTTATAGATTTCAAAGCTGTAGATCTGCGCAATTTTACCCACGATAAACACAAGACCGTTGATGATTCTCCTTACGGTGGCGGAGCAGGCATGCTCATGAAGCCAGAACCTTGGGGTGAAGCCCTAGATGAACTACTAAACCCAGATGGCTCCACCGTTTTGATTGTGCCTTCTCCTGCCGGTGAGTTGTTCAAGCAGGCAACTGCTCAAGAACTTAGCTCTAAGGAGCACCTGGTCTTTGCCTGTGGACGCTACGAAGGCATTGACCAGCGAGTCTTTGACTGGGCTAAAGACAAGGCAGAGGTCAGACTAATTAGCCTTGGCGACTATGTTCTAAACGGAGGGGAAGTCGCATCCCTTGCCATGATCGAGGCAATTGCAAGGCTTATTCCTGGGGTAATCGGCAATGCCGAGAGCTTGGTTGAAGAATCTCACAGCGACGGTCTACTTGAATACCCGAGCTATACCAAGCCAGCTGTTTGGCGAGATTTAGAAGTTCCAGAGGTCCTGCGGGGTGGAAACCACGCTGAAATCGCTAAGTGGAGACATGAGCAGTCGGTTGCCAGAACCAAGGCTGTTAGGCCTGATCTTCTGCCCTGACATTGCCCTAAGGCTTTATCTATGGCAAGATAGACAAGTTGCCTAAAACAAGCTCTGCCGCAGGGGAGCACAGCAACATAAGACACTAAATTACCCGTTATTGACCTGCGCGCAAGAACAGAAGGCAGATACAAAATGCAGATCCTAGATTCAGTCGATGCAGCAAACCTAAAGTCAGACATTCCTGAGTTCCGCGTTGGTGACAACGTGAAGGTGCACGTAAACATTATTGAAGGTAACCGAAGCCGTGTTCAGGTTTTCCAGGGCGTAGTTATTCGTCGCTCAGGTGCCGGTGTCCGCGAGACATTCACCGTTCGTAAGGTTTCTTTCCAGGTTGGTGTTGAGAGAACTTTCCCAGTTCACTCCCCAGTTATCGAAAAGATTGAACTTGTCAGCCGCGGTGCAGTCCGTCGCGCGAAGCTTTACTACCTACGCGACTTGCGCGGTAAGAAGGCGAAGATTCGCGAGAAGCGCGACAACCAGGTTCAGGCTTAGTTTTTCAGCCGGCTCACAGGCAGAGACTTTAGCCTAACCTCATGGCAAAAACTGAAAGAGCACCGAGAGGGCCGTTCAAAGGCTTTCGGTTGCAGCTTAGAAAAGTAAAGAGCAAGAATTCTTTTCTTGCGTTCTTCATTGACACTTTGGTGATTCTCTTTTCTGCGCTTTTGATTTCGTTTCTAATCAAATCATTCTTACTTCGTTCCTTCTACATTCCCTCAGGCTCCATGTTTGAGACTTTGCAGATCAACGATCGAATTGTTGTCAATGAACTAGTGCCTAACATCGTTCCACTAAACCGTGGTGATGTTGTTGTGTTCAAAGACCCTGGTGGCTGGCTATCTTTCAAACCGGCTAATAAACCAAAAACCCCAATTGGTCAGATGAGCGAGTGGTTACTTTCAGTTACTGGATTGAGTGCTCCGGATAATGATCAACACTTGGTCAAGCGTGTTATCGGCATCGGTGGCGATCACATTGTTTGCTGTGATGCAAACAAACACATCACCATTAACGGAACGCCAATTATTGAACCATACGTTGCTAAAGGTTCTGACCCATCTAGAACAGACTTCGATGTCACAGTTCCAAAGGGTTCGTATTGGGTCATGGGAGATAACCGCGGTAACAGTGAAGACTCTAGATATCACCCAGACACACCAGGTAAAGGTTTTGTTGCAGCAAAGTATGTTGTTGGACGCGCCTTCATAATCTCTTGGCCACTAACACATATCAAATGGCTAGATAACTACGCAGATGTCTTCAAAAACGTCCCAGCTCCCAAGCCTTAGTTTCGAGAACACCTTCTTCAAGGCGGGCACTCGCTTCATCATCGGCATCGATGAGGTTGGCAGAGGTTCAATTGCAGGACCGGTTGCGGTCGGAGTTGCACTTTTGGATGTGCAGACAAATAGTTCTGGTTGGCCAGAGAAACTTCAAGACAGCAAACTAATCTCAGAGAAATCAAGGGAAGCCATTTTCTCCGATGTTGCCAATTGGGTAAGGGGATGGGCTGTTGGAATGGCCAGCTCAGATGAGATTGAAGCACATGGCATCGTGACAGGGCTCGCCTTAGCTGGTTCAAGAGCATTGGAGGAACTCCTAACTGAATCAGCGCTAAGGGCAGAGCTTGCGAATTCGGGAGTGCAGATAATTCTCGATGGTTCCCATAACTGGCTTGGGCCAAAGGCACAGGGAATCCCGGTTGCAACCAAGACCAAGGCAGACCGCGACTGTGTGAGCGTGGCAGCAGCCTCAGTGTTGGCCAAAGTTACTCGAGATCGACTAATGATTGAACTAGATGAAAGCCATCCAGGCTATGGATTGGCCTCTAATAAGGGCTACGCATCCGCTTCTCACATCCAAGGATTGAAGGAAAAAGGCATATCCCCAATTCACCGAACAAGTTGGCTTTCCAAGATTATCTAGGGTTAGACTTTTAGGCACATGGACGAGAACGAATTTGACGATTACGACCGCGAAGCAGAGTTAGCGCTCTTTCGCGAGTATAGATCAGTAGTAGACACCTTTAGATTTGTAGTTGAAACTGAGCGCCGACTATATCTGGCTAATGAAGTTGAGTTCAAAAGAATAGATACCGACACAGATTTTTACTTTGAATTAGTAATGACTGATGTCTGGGTATGGGATATCTATCGCACCGACAGATTTGTAAAGAACGTAAGAGTTCTAACCTTCAAGGATGTCAACATCGAAGAGCTAACTGGTAAGGCTTTCGATATTCCAAAGGAACTAACAGTCGGAGAGTAATTCACTCTATCCACAGCTTTGCCATCAACCAACCTGAAGCCCTAAAGTCTCTCGATACTTACTTTGTGCTCCCTGATTATTCTGAAAAACTCAATCTCAATTCAAATCTCATAGCAGCACAGCTCAGAGACATATCCGATTCCGGTAATCACATTTTTGATTTCGCATCTGCCACCTGGTCTCTGATATGTGAACCTGGAGACACTGTTGCTGGCTTATTGAGATCCGCCCTTGGAACAGAAGAAGCATTGGTGCAGGTAGTAACCGGAGCAACCCCAGACACTTTGCTAGAAAGACTTCCGACAGAGATCACTGAAATCCAAAATATCGATAGGACTTTAGAGGACTCTCTGCAGGTTTGGCGACGGCGAGCAACTCAGGCTGATGTGCTCTTATCAATCCAGATATTGAAATCTTTAGGTGGGCAATTAGTAACCCCGAGCTCAAGTCTTTGGCCCAATCAGTTAGCTGATTTAGGTAACGGTGCTCCAGCTGCTCTGTGGGTGCTGGGCGATCTAAACACTTTGGTCAAGTTAGAACACTCGGTCTCCGTGGTTGGCTCACGGATAGTCAGTGAGTATGGCAAAGCCGTGACAAGAGATATTGTGAAGAGTTTGGTGCAGGACGGCAAAGCAATAGTTTCCGGTGGAGCAATTGGAATTGATGCAGCCGCTCATGAGCGAGCACTTGAACTTCATGGGACTACGGTTGCGGTTATGGCTGGGGGCATTGACAGGTTGTATCCAGCACAGAATAAAGAACTGTTTAGAAGAATTAGTAGTACTGGCTTGTTGGTTTCTGAAGTGGCACCAGGTGTCTCTCCAACAAAGTGGCGGTTTCTTCAACGCAATCGGTTGATAGCTGCCCTCTCACAAGCGACCGTAGTTATCGAGGCGGGATTTAGATCAGGAACTATAAATACCGCAGGTCATGCCAATGAACTGGGTAGACCAGTCGGTGCTGTCCCCGGACCAATAAACTCGGTTCGCTCGGCTGGTTGCCATCAACTGATAAAAGAAGGGAGAGCTCAACTAATTTCAATCCCAGCTGACCTTCGAGAGCTCTGTGGAGTTACTGATTACACTCAACCGGAGTTTACCTCCCTAGGCCAGTGGGAGTTGAGGGCCTTGGATAGCCTCGGCGATTCGATAAAAACGGTTGAACAGGTTTCCAAGAATGCGGGACTGACAACCTTTGAAGCTCAAACAGGTTTGGCCAGTTTGGCAAAGCTTGGTTTGGCAACACCAACCTCCAACGGATGGGTGAAACGCTGAAATACGCTTTGTTGTATGCCAAGTGAAATCGCGCTTCAAGCAAACAGGTTCGCCGAGAACCTTGTTGCTGGGCGCGGTTATTCCAAGAACACAGTCAAGGCATATCTCACTGATGTGTTAGACCTCTCCGATTATTTACAAGCGCAAGATGTAACGGAAGTTCAGGATCTAAATCTTGAACTTCTACGTGAATGGTTGTGGGCGGTAAGTCAAAGAGACTCAGCTAAGAGCACGCTAGCTAGAAAAAGTGCCGCCGTTAGATCCTTCACCGCTTGGCTGGCCGTTGAAAAACTCGTTACTGCAGATCCTGGCCAACGTTTGAAATCGCCAAAAGCTGAGCGACATTTACCTAAAGTTGTCGCTAAAGATTCCCTTGAGGAAGTCTTTAGCCACCTAAGAGTCCTAGCTGAGACGGGGGATGCTAATGCGATTAGAGATCGCTTGGTATTCGAGATGCTCTATGCAACCGGATGTCGTGTGAGCGAACTTTGTTCTTTAGATTTACTTTCAGTTGATCTAGGTCGAAACATCATCAGAGTTATGGGTAAGGGCTCTAAAGAAAGAGTTGTTCCCTTTGGGCTACCAGCAAGAGATGCACTTGATTCTTGGCTAGATGTCAGAGCCAGCCTTCAACCAGCAGCAGGAGAACAAGCCCTTTTGATTAATGCAAAAGGAAAAAGACTTGGAGTCAGAGCCGTTTACCAACTAGTTGCAAGTTTGTTAGTGAATACCTCAACTGGTGTTGCAGGTCCTCACACTTTACGTCACACAGCTGCCACTCACCTGCTTGATGGTGGCGCTGATCTTCGTGCAGTCCAAGAGCTCCTGGGCCATGCGAGTTTGAGTACTACTCAGATATACACTCACGTCTCTGTCGAGCGTCTGCGTGATGGATATAAGAACGCTCACCCCAGAGCCTGATTTCCAAGGGGCACTAACCTGCTTTCCGTTAGGCCACCGATTAGCGCCAGTGGTGAAAAATATCCCGCATCGGTTCTGGCTCCAAAGTGAATACAACTGATCGCACAGTGCCATTGGTAATTCGGATTGCTTTGGCAAACGGTTCCAATTGGTTCCCCTTCGCTGACTAGCGTCCCCTCTACTAGATCGGAGCAAACCGGTTCAATTGAGGCCCACATGCTGCCCCCGAATTTGATTGTGACTGAGTCCCGGTATCCGACTTGGCCAGAGAAGCTGATTTCACCTGAAACTGGAGAAATCACGGTTGTGCCAATGGCAGCAGGTAAATCTATCCCTCGATGACCTACACCGTAGGGAGTCAGCGGAGCCTGATATTGATTTATCACATCGGTAAAAAGCAAACCCGTAATAGGCAAAACCATCGGTTCTGAGGCGGTGGCTGCTGGATTTGCCAGGTTTGAAAGGGTTAGGACGAGGGTCAGCGCTAACTTCATACCTTTACTTTGACCCATCAATTGGAGTCCAGGTTAAGACTTGGGGAAGGGGTGGAAAACTGGGTATTTCCGCTGGTATGCTGGTAACTAGCGGTTAGCCGCAAAAACCCAAGACCTCAAAGCCTGTAGTTTTTGCTGTTTTCCGACTTCGCGTGTCGAATAACACACCGGTTTATCAGTCCCATAAGTTTCACGGGTGAACTGGGTGCGACACCAGGAGCACTAGACAACCGTCTAATGCTATTAACTGATCGACGCACTAGTGCGTCATAAAGGAGATACTGCCATGGCAGTAGTAACCGTTCGCCAGCTGCTAGACAGCGGTGTTCACTTTGGTCACCAGACCAGACGATGGAACCCAAAGATGAAGCGCTTTATCTTAACTGACCGCGCCGGCATCTACATCATTGACTTACAGAAGTCACTTACCCACATCGATAAGGCATACGAGTTCACCAAGGACTTAGTTGCTAACGGTGGAACCATCTTGTTCGTAGGAACCAAGAAGCAGGCTCAGGAAGCAATTGCAACCGAAGCTCTTCGTGTTGGTATGCCATACATCAACGAGCGTTGGTTGGGTGGTCTTCTAACTAACTTCCAGACCGTTTCAAAGCGTCTTGCACGTCTAAAGGAACTTGAGGTCATGGACTTCAAGGACACCAAGAAATCTGGATACACCAAGAAGGAACTTTTGATTCTTTCTCGCGAGAAGGTAAAGCTAGAGAAGACTCTTGGTGGTGTTCGTAACGTAACCAAGACTCCATCAGCGATCTGGGTTGTTGACACAATCAAGGAGCACCTAGCAATTACCGAAGCTAAGAAGCTTGGTATTCCTGTTATTGGAATTCTTGACACCAACTGTGACCCAGATGAGGTAACTATTGGTATCCCAGGAAACGACGATGCTATTCGTTCAGTCCACCTGCTTACCCGCGTAATCGCAGATGCAGTTGCTGAAGGTCTAAAGCAGAAGCACTCTAAGCCAGAGCAGGTTCAGCCTCTAGCCGACTGGGAGCAGGAGCTACTAGCTAGCGCTGCAGCTCAGGCTGAAGTTGTACCAGCTGTTGAAGAAGTAGCAGTAGTTGAAGAGACTCCTGCTGTTGAAGAAGTAGCAGTAGTTGAAGAGACTCCTGCTGTTGAAGAAGTAGCAGTAGTTGAAGAGACTCCTGCTGTTGAAGAAGTGGCAGTAGTTGAAGAGACTCCTGCTGTTGAAACCGAAACTGAGAAGGAAGCTGAATAAGCATGGCAAACTACACTGCTGCAGATGTAAAGACTTTGCGTGAGCGCTCAGGCGCTGGAATGATGGACTGCAAGTCAGCTCTTGATGAAGCAAACGGTGACCTAGACAAGGCGATGGAAGTTCTTCGCCTAAAGGGTCTAAAGGGTGTCACCAAGCGTGAAGGTCGCACCACCAGCAATGGAATCATCATTGCTCGTGTTGCAGGCAACAAGGGTTACCTAATCGAACTAGCTTGTGAGACTGACTTCGTAGCTAAGGCTGAGAAGTTTGTTGCTCTTGGTGATCTAATTGCTGATGCAATTGCTGCTGCCGGTGCTGAGACTGTTGAGGCAGCACTTGCTGCTGATGTTTCAGGTAAGACTGTTGGCGATGCAATCACTGACGAAGCTGCAATCATGGGCGAAAAGGTAGAGCTTCGTAAGGTCTCTGTAGTTTCAGATGACAACATCGATGCTTACCTACACCGCACATCAAAGGACCTACCTCCACAGGTTGGTGTTTTGCTTGCATTCAAAGGTTCTGATGTTGAGACAGCTCACGATGTTGCAGTTCACATTGCAGCATTCAGCCCAACTTACCTAACCTCAGCTGACGTCCCTCAGGACATCGTTGACACCGAGCGTCGTATTGCAACAGAGACTGCTCGTAATGAAGGTAAGCCAGAAGCTGCACTAGAGAAGATCGTTGAAGGTCGCGTAAAGGGATTCTTCAAGGAAAACTGCCTACTAGAGCAGGACTTCGCTAAGGACAACAAGCTAAGCGTTGCTAAGGTCCTAGAGCAGCACGGTCTAACAGTTTCTTCATTCGTAAGATTCCGCGTAGGCGCATAACTAAAGGTTTTAAAGTGAATTGGCTCGGTCGAAAGACCGAGCCTTTTTACTTACCGAGCCTAAACTAGGAGAGAACCAAAGTCTTTGAGAGGGATAGCCATGCCATCAACCCCACGTCGTGTCTTACTGAAACTATCTGGTGAAGCTTTCGGTGGTGGCAATCTAGGTGTTAACCCGGACATCGTCTCAGGTATCGCTAAAGAAATCGCAGAAGCAGCCAAGAAGGTTGAAATTGCAGTTGTGGTCGGTGGCGGTAACTTCTTCAGAGGTGCAGAACTTTCTCAGCGCGGTATGGATCGTGCACGTGCGGACTACATGGGTATGTTGGGCACCGTCATGAATGCACTTGCTCTTCAGGACTTCCTAGAACAAGCAGGTTGCGACACTCGTGTTCAGTCAGCTATCTCAATGGCCCAGGTCACTGAGCCATACATCCCACTTCGTGCAATCAGACACATGCAAAAGGGTCGAGTAGTTATTTTTGGTGCTGGTGCTGGTCTTCCTTATTTCTCAACTGACACTGTTGCCGCTCAAAGAGCACTTGAGATTCACGCCGAAGAGGTTCTTGTTGCTAAGAACGGTGTTGATGGAGTTTATTCAGCAGATCCTAAGAAGGATCCAAAGGCAAAGAAACTTGAAGAATTGACTTATCAAGAAGCACTTGTGCAGGGGCTGAAAGTTGTTGACTCGACTGCGTTTAGTCTTTGCATGGATAACAACATTCCGATGGTGGTATTCGGTATGCAGCCTGAAGGTAACATCACCAAGGCATTGCTAGGTAAGAAAATCGGAACACGCGTAAGCGCATAAAGACTTAGAACAAGGAGAACAAAATGATTCCAGAGATCCTGGCAACCGCCGGCGACAAAATGAACAAAGCTGTTGAATCAGCGAAAGAAGACTTTGCAACCATTAGATCTGGACGAGCAAACCCTGCTATGTTCCAGAGGCTGATGATTGATTACTATGGCACACCAACTGCTCTGTCTTCTTTAGGAGCAATCGCGAACCCAGAGGCTAGAACCATCGTTGTGACTCCTTATGACAAGGGAGCGCTTGCAGCAATCGAGAAGGCAATTAGAGATATGCCTAACCTTGGTGCTAACCCCACCAACGATGGCAACCTAGTTCGAGTAAGCCTTCCAGAACTTACTGAAGAGCGCCGCAAAGACTACGTGAAGATTGTCAAGACCAAGGCTGAAGATCACAGAGTTGCAGTCAGAAACATTAGACGCAAGGCTAAAGATGATCTAGATGCACTCAAGAAAGATGGTCTTGCTGGAGATGATGATCTTTCTCGTGCTGAAAAAGAATTAGAGGCAGTAACCAAATCCCACGTTGACGCTATCGATGAAGCGCTAAAGCGCAAAGAGACTGAACTACTAGAGGTTTAGTTTGAGTAATACTGAAGCTAAAGCAACTAGGAGCCTGTCCCAATCCGTAATCTTTGGGTTGATTCTGGGCTTCACATTTTTAGGTTCAGTTCTGTTCATCAAGGAATTATTCGTCGCGTTGATTGCACTTGCCTGTGCTGCAGGTGCCTGGGAACTTTCCACTGCGCTTAGACAAAAGAACTGGTATGTCCCAAGGATTCCGGTAACTGTCGGATCAGCATTGGTGATGCCACTTGCTTATATCGGTGGGGAGCGTTGGCAGTGGCTGGGAGTCTTGGCTATTGTTGCTGCCCTTATGCTTTGGCGTGGAGTGCAACTTTTGTTGGCCCATGCTTCTTTGCGCAGATCGTTTGCGGAGATTATTCGGGATTTTAGTGCCGCCGCTTTTGTAGTTGTTTATCTGCCGCTCACCATGAGTTTTGCTGCCCTAATTATTCGTGAGCCAGCTCACAAAAATTCGGTTGATGGCAAGTACTGGATTCTCACAGTCGTTATTTCAGTGATTTTGATTGACACCAGCGCCTACCTGTTTGGCAGGAAACTGGGTAAGCATCCAATGCTTCCAAAGGTGAGTCCGAAGAAGTCTTGGGAAGGTTTTGCTGTTTCAGTGATCTTCGCCTTGGCTAGTGCAATTTCATTTACGATCTTGCTCCTACATCTACCTTGGTGGTTTGGGGTGGTTATCGCAGCGGTCGTCCTGCTTTCTGCGGTGCTTGGAGATTTCGCAGAGTCACTAATCAAGCGGGACCTAGGCGTCAAAGACATGTCATCCTGGATTCCAGGCCATGGTGGAGTAATGGACCGCTTGGATTCAATGCTCCCAGCGGCCCTCAGTGGCTATGTGCTTATGGTCTTCGCGATCAGAGTTCTTCAATAAGACTGCGACAATAGATAGGTGAGTTACGAATTCAATCGAGCAGGGGTTAAGAAGCTCGGCTATAACCCTGAGCAGGTCAATACATTTCTAGAGTTTGCGAAAACTCAATACGCAAACCCTGATGGCGAGCACATCAGTGCTGCAAGCATTCGTATCACCAGATTCCGTTTGGTTAAAAACGGATACAGCATCTCCGCCGTTGATTCAGCCATGGAAAAACTTGAGGATGTCTTTGCAGCAAGGGAACTAGAACGAACCCTGCACAAAATCGGCTTAGCCGATTTCAAAGCAGAGCTGTTTGCAGGGCAAGAGTTATTAGCCAATCGAATTGCTAGAAAGCCAAAAAAGAGATTTAGACGTAGAGCCTTCCTATATCGAGGCTATAGCCTGAAGCAGGTGGATGAGTTTTGTTCACAGGTGGAAACACACATAGACCAAAGCACAGCGTTGACGGTCAAAGCGGTAAGACTTATAGCGTTCAGGACACAAAGGGGAGGCTATGCCGAATACCAAGTCGATGCATTCATTGAAAAGCTTGTTGAAGTCCTCCAGAGAGAAAGCATTCTGGCGAAGACTACTTACTAGTCTCCTAATCGCTCTAGTCTCTATTTCTCTTGGTGAACTAAGTTCAACATCTTCCAATGCAGCCAATCCTCCAAAGGCGAGCGTGATCCTCGCCAAACTCCTAACCAAGGGGAGAGCACCTAAGACTGGTTATGACCGAGCCTTATTCAGTGATGGTTGGGGAGATATCGGTGATTGTGACACCAGAAACTTTATTCTCAGTCGAGACCTAACCAACATCACTTGGCGCTATTCTCCAAAGTGCACAGTTGCCAGCGGCACACTGAAAGACCCATACACGGGAAACATCATCAATTTTGTTAGAGGTGTTAGAACTTCAACCGCTGTCCAGATAGATCATGTTGTTCCAGTCAGCGATGCCTGGCAAAAGGGAGCTCAGCAACTTTCTAGCGCTAAACGCTATTCCTTCTATAACGATCCGTTGAATCTATTAGCGGTTGATGGTCCAACTAACGAACAGAAAAGCGATAGTGATGCTGCCAGTTGGCTGCCACCCAACCGCGCCTTTTGGTGTCCATACGTTGCTAGACAGATCGCGGTGAAGTATAAATACCAGCTTTGGGTGACATCTAGTGAGCGTGCAGCCATGCTCAGGGTACTTAGAACCTGCCCTAAACAGCCCATTCCTAGGGGCTAGAGCCAAAAGAACGGGTCTAAGGTAAACTTGTCCTAGTTACTAAGGCGGTGAACTGATGGGTAGATACGAGTCAGTTCGCGCACCTCTGCGAAGACGCATCGCAGAGCGAATCTTTGGGAAAGCCTTCCTAGATAGAGCTTCCAAGACTAACTTCGGCGCTAAGTTCAAAAGTTTCTGGATGGCACTTGTTGCCTTTGCCTTTGCCGGTAGCTATGTCCTTGTCACAGTGGTTGACCCTTACGGTGGTTCAGGTTCCAGCGCTTACGCATACTATGCCCAAAGCGAAGAAGAAGCGCAGTTCTTCCAATACAACAGCACTCAAACCGTTAGCTACGCTCGCGGTGGCTGGGAAATTGTTACCGGTAATGAGGCAATACACATCGCTAACGCGGAGACTCCACCGGTTGGAACTATCCAACAGTTCGCCTATGACCTAGTCTCTAAAGCTGGTTGGGGTAGAGATCAGTATTCCTGTCTAGTTGCTCTTTGGGATAGAGAATCACGTTGGAAGGTGGATGCCTATAACGCCTCCTCTGGAGCCTACGGAATCCCTCAAGCCCTACCTGGAGCCAAGATGGCAACCATGGGTTCAGACTGGCAGACCAATCCGGAAACGCAGATCCGCTGGGGTCTTGATTATATTCAGACCCGCTACCACTCCCCATGTGGAGCATTTGCTCACTCCAATAAGTTCAACTGGTACTAACCATGGGAAGAAACAACAAACCTAAAGGCTTTAGCCGAGGTGACGATGAAGAGCCGATGGATATCGCCAGACTGCGCGATGGCATCAAGAAAACTGTTTTCAAAAATGGCATTGAGTTCTCAGTGCAGACCACCTCAGGTAAAACTGCAGACGGCGATAAGACCTGGATCTGTCCTGGCTGCAACATAAGCTTTGGCCCAGGAATTTCTCATGTCGTGGTTTGGGAGAGCGCTATGGGTGTCGACAAGCGTCGCCATTTTCACAATGTCTGTTGGCAAAAATTCCAAGGCAGACTGTTTTGAGTCAAATCGAGATACGCTCTTCAGTTGAGCTGCCTGCCAAACGAGAACTCTTTCAACTAACTACAGCTGATGGTCTAAAGCTAATCGCTGAATTGGCATTACCAATTGAAAAGCCACCGGTGGCAACTCTGATAACACTGCACCCACTGCCAACTGCCGGTGGCTTTATGGATTCTCACATCTATCGCAAAGCAGCAAACCGCTTGCCACACTTGGCAGACCTTGCAGTCCTTAGATTCAACACCAGAGGAACTTCATCCCCACAGGGGACTAGTGAAGGTAATTTCGATGGTGGAAAACTTGAGGCTTTAGATGTGGCTGCCGCAGTCGATTATGTTCTAGCAATGGGATTACCAAATCCTTGGTTGGTGGGCTGGTCATTTGGAACAGAGTTGGCTTTGAAGTATGGACCGGATCAAGCTGTGCTCGGTGCTATTTTGCTCTCACCCCCGCTACACAGAACAACCGATGAAGAGTTAGTCAGATGGAACTCAACAACTAAGAAGTTATTCGCACTAATCCCAGAGCATGATGATTACCTAAAGCCTCAAGAGGCAGCCGAGCGATTTGCGATAGTTCCAAGTATTGAATTGATCAATGTGGCAGATGCTAAACATCTTTGGGTTGGCGAAACTGCAACGACAAGAGTACTCAATGAAATTACGAGGATTGTGAATCCGACTGCTTACCCGCTACCTGAATTTATAGAGCTCTAAATCACTACTTCAGGTCTTGGTGGGGAACCCAAACTTCTCTAATGATTAGAAGCAGAGTTGCTGCCATTGGAATGGCAAGCAAGGAACCTAGAATTCCAAGTAGTGACCCACCGGCAAGTGCTGCCACCACAATCAAAGAACCTGGCACGTTCACAGTCTTGGTCATGATCTTTGGGCCAATGATGTATGCCTCGACTTGCAGGTAGATAGCCAAGAAGATAGCCACTATCACCGCAGTGTTCACTGATGAGCTAGCAAGAGTCACTAAGACAACAATTGACCAACCTGCCATCGAGCCAATAATTGGAACAAGTACCAGTAAGAAGTCAACAAAAGCGAGGACAACAGAGAACTGAACTCCGGCTATAAGCATGGTGGTGAACACCACCGATGCGTTGATAGAGGCAACAACTACTTGACCCATCACGTATCGACCGATTGAGGTAATTACTTGATTCACTAGGCCCTCAACGCGATCACGTTTACTCTTAGCAACTAGGTTTATGCCCACCTTCTTGATGCTTGGGAGAGCGGCCATGAAATACAGAGTCAAGATTCCAACTGTCATTGCTCCGATAACACCATTGAACAGAGTTATGCCAACCTGAACGACACCACCGAGTAGGTTTGGCCAGTTCTTACTATCCACCAAATAGGCAGATGCTGAATTCAATGCGGAACTTATGGCGCCGCCTAAATTCTCATCAGCTGACTGAACTAGAGGCAGTTTTAGGAAGTCTGTTAGTAGTGCCGGCAATTGCACTAGGAATGAACTGGCTTGAGAGATTAGCGGAGGCAGGATAACCAGGACAACGGTTGAGATTACTGTCAATATTCCAAGGACCACAATGGTGATTGCGTATGAGCGCTTCTTGACTCTTTTCTGGAGTACTTGAATTAGCGGCTCAAGACCTAGGGTGATAAAAAGTGCAGTGATTATTGAGGTAATGATTCCGGCAAGAGAAATTGCGGCATTGCCTAAAGCGAGTGCTGTTAGAACTCCAAGCCCGCCCAATAGGCCAAATTGAAATGCATGTTGAATTCTGAAATTAGTTGGTGCTGACATTCCCCGCTCCTACGCTATGTCTTTATTGATCTGATCAATAACCTGTTTCAGGTTATTCAGATATGTGAGGATTCCCTCTTTTTCAACGGAGAGTTTTCTCTCCTCTTTATCAAGATTACTTAGTCTGGCCGAAACCTTCGCCTGTGCTTGAGCAAGATCTGCCCTTGCTTCTGCTTCTGCTGCAGCGATAATCGCTTCTGCTTTTTCTCGAGCTTCTTCGATGCTCTTCTTGTTGATTGAACGAGCACCGATTTCTAGAGTCTCTGCCTCTAGGCGTGCGGTAGTCACTCTAGTGAGAGCTGTTGAAAGCTGAGCATTGGCATCATCTAAATACTTTTGAGTCTGGGCAACGGCCTCTTGATACTTACGCTGATATTCCTTCTCGGCCTCAGCTCTTCTTGCCGTCAGTTCAAGATCTAGATCGATACGAGCCTGTTCAGAAATTAGAGCGGTTGCCAATTGTTCCTGGATCTCTCCAGTGAGTTGTCTCTCTAGGATGAGTCTGCGCTCTGCAAGTGCTCGATCTGATTCTGAGGACTTGACTTCTATCTCGCGCTTGGCGGTTGCGCGCATTCTGGCAACCTCGGTTGAGATAGCACCTCTAATGCTGCCAGCTTCTCTTAGAGCCTCATCGATTAGGCGTTGAGCCTCGATATTGGCTTTCGCCATGGTCTCTTCATAGTCGGTCTTAGCCGAATTGATAATTCGGTCTGCTCGACGCTGGGCTTCTGCAACCAATTCGTCGTAATAATCCTGGCCATCAGACCTTCGCTGTTCAATATCGGTCTCAATACCGGCCAGAATCGCTAATCTCTCAGCTTCTGCATCGGCAACCACTCGATTGGCTAGATCTTCGGCAGTACTGAGGATTTGGGCCGCTTTAGCGCCTACTCCGGCATAACTGGGGCTGGTGTTCTCAGCTAACTGGGCTTCTAGCTCAACTAGGCGGTTTTGAGCCTCCCGGAGCTCTAGAGCGAGCTGGCTATTGAGGGAGGTAATCTTCAGCAGTTCCTTGCGGAAGTCCTTAATAGCGTCATCTACGGCTCCACGCTCGTATCCGCGCACAGCAATGGGAAACTCGGTTTCATCGGCTGCCAAGGGTGCTCTCCAAAGGGCTTCGGTAGAATAGTACGGGCTGCCCCGCACCCCCCAAGTTTAGCCTGAATGGAGCCCAATGCGTTTTGTTATTGCCACGGTTCTCCTAATTAGCGCAGTGGTTAGCTTTGCCCTAGGCCTGCTATTTCAAGGACCTTTTGAGGCAAATGCCCAGCATGTCCTGAAATATCAGGTCAAAGGTCCTGATTCCTACCTGGTTATCCCGCATGACACTTTGGCCTCCCACGAGGGCAAAGTCTTTATTCAGGCTTCAGGAACAAAGAACATCTTCTATGCCGATGCCAGAGAGCAGGACATCGAGTATTGGATCGGAAGCTCTAACTTTGTCAGGTTGGGAATTACCCCATCCACCGGCAAAGGGTTTGCCTCGCCGATAAGAATTGGTGGCACCAATGCCAATCCAATGGGCAGTGACATGTGGCGCAATCAGATATCGGTGCCATCCAAGCTGCTTACCCAAGTTGAAATGTTTGATGATACTGGCGTTTTGCTAGCTGGTGATGGGTTCACTCGTGCCCCACAGTTTGTTTCGATCATCTGGAAGATTGATCAACCGGTTAACTGGCCATTGGTGCTTTTTGTGATGGGGTTTGTATTCCTAATTGCTGCCTTGATTGTGAACTACCTCGGCTTCCGCAACGTTCGTAAACTTCGTGGACCAAGAAGAAGAATTCCGCGTGCACCAACTGGACCTAGATACCGCGGAAGAGTCAGAGCTGGCGTTCCTCAAAGAGGTAGACGCGCAGTGGGTCGAGGTAATTCTAAGTGGGCAATTGCTCCAATTACTCTCTTGAGCTTTAGTCTTTTGGCTGGCTGTGCGTCTAGCCCTAGTTCCACTCCGACTTCTGAACAAGCCGTCTACCCACAGGTAAACGTTGTGCTTACAGATAACCAACTTCAAAGAATCGTTGGAGATTTGGCTACCAAGGTAAAGGCTGCTGACCAAGCGAAAGATCCAAACGCCTTGATGGTTCGCATGACTGGCCCTGCTTTTGAAATCCGCAAGGTGCACTATTTGCTGCAGGGTAAGAGCAGCAAGATCAAACCGCTGCCAGATATTGTTGCTAACCCAATAACAGTTGATCTGCCAATGCAGATTCCAACTGATGAGGCCGTGTGGAGACCAAGAACACTGATGTTGGTAACCAAATCTACCGATGTCAACGTTGGCCCACAGCTAATGGTTCTGCAACAGGCAACTCCAAGAGATAACTACAAACTCTGGTATCTAATTGATCTGCTTTCAGGAAATGTATTCCCTAAGGTTGCAGGCCAAGATACCGGTGCGCTAACAGTGGGTTCAGATAATGCATTCTTGAGCACAAAGGTCGCCAGCCTTCCTTACCAATACGGTGACATCCTAAATAACGGCGCACTAAGTAAGTTCTCCGGCGGCTTCAACCTCACTGCTGATGGTTTCTTTGCAGCTAGATTCGCTGACCAAAATCAACAGAAGGCAGCTCTAAAGAAGGTAAAGGCAACAATTCAGTTCTTGCACGCACTCGGAGATCAAAACATCCTCGGTATGTTGACTCTCAAATCTGGTGCTCTAATTGCGGTTGCGATGACCGATACTTCAATCATTAAGCCAACCACTAGAGGCTCTGCAGTTTCAGTTACTCAAGCAGAACAGAAGATTCTTCTGAACGCACCAGGTAGCGCAACAGGATTGAAGATCAGTTACGAAAACATGTTGCTGTTCTACGTGCCGATATCTGGATCTAACGACAAGATCAGGCTCTTGGGTGCAACTCAGGGAATTCTTAACGTGAAGGCACTGAATTGAGTAACACTAACCCAGCATTTAGAGGTGCCGTAGACCTATCTACTTTGGCCAACAAAGTGGTCCAAGAAAAGCTTGAACAGAGTGGGGTAAAGACGGATAACGCTCTAAAGGTTCCTGCCTTCTCAGCAGAGGCTGAAGAGTCAATTATTCGACAAATCATTCAGCTCTCAAATGCGGTTCCAGTCGTCGTTTGTTTCTATTCACCAGCAGACCAGGACAGCATTTCACTAACTGAGAAACTAGATCGCCTAGCTAATGCAGGCGATGGCGAATGGTTCCTAGCCAAGGTCGACCTGGTCGCTCAGCCAGGACTCGCTCAAGCTTTTGGTGTTGTGGAACCTGCAACTGTTGCTGTGATTCTGGCAGGGGAACCTAAACCACTATTCCAAGGTGATCAGCCAGAGCCAGATCTTGCTTCATTCATCGGCAAACTTGTCGAAGTTGCCAAGGGGCAGGGCATGTTGGGGAAATTAGTCCTTGGCCATTCGATGCCAGAACAACCCCAACTGAGCAAAGCAGAACAGGATGCTCTGGATGCGATGGAAAACGGGGACTTCAGCGCCGCTGTGAGGATTTATGAAGCAGAACTGGCACAGAGCCCCGGGAATGAACTTTTAGCGGAACGCTTAGCGCAGGTGCGTCTAGTCGAGCGAACATATCAAGGTGATGTCGAACAAGAACTGAAAGTTGACCCACAGGATTACTTGGCTGCAATGAGGAAAGCGGATTTCTATCTAGCAATTGGTGATTCAGTTTCTGCTTTCAATCTACTTTTGGATTGGTTCAGCGATTCAGTAGGCGATGAGCGTTCAATCATCTCAAAGCACCTACTTGAACTTTTCATTGTTGCTGGCAAGAATGATCCGAATGTCATCACTGCTCGTAAACAGCTAGCTGCACGGATGTTCTAACATGAGTATTTATTTAGACAACGCAGCAACCACTCCGCTAAGACCTGAGGTTCTAGTCGAATACACAAACTTCCTACAAAAACTAGGGAACCCCTCATCAGTTCACACCTCAGGTCAGCAGGTTAGACAAGCGTTAGAAGAGGCACGGGAATCAATCGCTCAGATTGTTGACTGTGATCGCAGTGAAGTGCTTTTCACATCTGGGGGCACCGAGAGCGATAACTTAGCCATCAAGGGAATTTATTGGCAACGTAAAGCTGAAGATAGCAAACGCAACATCATCGTCACCGCTGGAACAGAACACCACGGTGTATTAGACCCAATCGAATGGTTAGAGTCTCATGATGGTGCTGAGGTGTCGTTAGTTCCAGTTAGTTTTGATGGTGAACTTGATTTAGATTGGTTGGCGAAGTTCTTAGCTGCTAATCACGAACGCGTTGCTCTGATTAGTTTGATGTGGGCAAATAATGAGACCGGCGTTGTCACAGACATTCAGCAAATAACCAATTTGGCAAAGCCTTATGAAATCCCTGTCCATTCCGATGCCGTTGCTGCGTTTGGGCATATGCCTTTGAGCTTTAGAGATTCTGGACTTAGTGCCATGAGTATTTCTGCTCACAAGATTGGAGGGCCAGTAGGTGTCGGTGCGCTAATCGTGTCTCGAAGCACCAAACTGGTTTCCATCATTCACGGCGGTGGGCAAGAGCGCGGCATGCGGTCAGGCACAATGAATGCACCTGCAGCTAAAGCATTTGCACTCGCAGCGGATATCACCAAGAGTGAGTTGACTGCGGAGATTGAGCGAGTTCGCTTGCTCCAAGAGCGACTAGTTGAACAAACCTTGAAACTAAGCAGTGCGATTGCCCTCACTGGGGCTAAAGCTAACCGCCTTGCAAACATTGTGCACTTCACTTTGGCTGGCGCATCAGGCGAATCGCTTCTTTTCCTCCTTGATCAAAAAGGAATTTTCGTCTCGACTGGTTCGGCTTGCCAGGCAGGAGTAAACCGACCCTCGCATGTTTTGATTGCCATGGGAAGAACAGAGGATGAGGCCAAGGGCTGTTTGCGGATTACCTTCGGTCATGAAAGCACCGAATCTGATGTCGATGCAGTATTAGCGGCACTACCTTCCGCAATTGATGCTGCTTTGAGGGCAGGTCTATCATCACAATGAGCGAGAATTAGAGCATGAAGGTATTAGCAGCAATGAGTGGTGGCGTTGATAGCGCTGTTGCTGCTGCACGCGCTGTCGAGGCTGGGCATGAGGTTGTTGGTGTCCATCTGGCTCTCAGTCGAATGCCTGGAACCTTAAGAACAGGCTCTAGGGGATGTTGCACCATTGAAGACAGCATGGATGCTCAAAGAGCCGCTAACCTGATCGGGATTCCATACTACGTTTGGGATTTCAGCGAGAAATTCAAGGCTGAGGTCGTCGACGATTTCATCAGTGAATACCAGTCTGGTCGAACACCAAATCCTTGCATGAGATGTAATGAGCGAATCAAGTTCGCAGCTCTTTTAGAGAAAGCTTTAGCACTTGGTTTTGATGCTGTTTGCACCGGTCACTACGCCAGCATCCTGACAGATGAAGATGGCAATCTTGAACTACATCGATCGATGGCATTGGCTAAAGATCAAAGTTATGTACTTGGAGTGCTCACTGCTGAACAATTGAAGCACTCGATGTTTCCTATTGGCCATACTGCAAGTAAAGATGAGATCAGAGCAGAAGCTGCTGCCAGAGGTCTATCTGTTGCTGCCAAGCCAGACTCATACGACATCTGCTTCATACCAGAGGGAGATACTCAAGACTGGTTAGCCGAAAGATTAGGTAGCACCGCAGGAGACATTGTTGACATGGAAGGCAATGTTCTCGGCAATCACAAGGGAGCTCATGGCTTTACCGTTGGGCAACGCAAAGGTCTGCAGTTAGGGAAACCGGCAGCTGATGGTAAACCTCGTTATGTTTTAGCCGTTGATGTTAATAGCAACAAAGTTGTAGTGGGGCCTCAGCAAGCATTGGCAGTAGTTGAACTAAGTGGCGATCGCTTCACTTGGTGCGGTAAGCCAAAAGATAACCCAGAGATTTTCTTTGATGCTCATGTCCAGGTGCGAGCCCACGGTGAACAGGTACCGGCAAGTGTGGCTGTAGTGGACGGAGCTCTAGTGATGAGACTGGAAGAGCCGATTTTAGGTGTTGCCCCAGGTCAGACCGCAGTGGTCTACCTAGGTACCAGAGTGTTGGCACAAACCACAATCGACCGAACTGTTTCTGCCGTTGATGCCTTTTCCACAGGTTCGGCGAGTGCTGGTGCTTAGCGTCAGTACTACTATTTAGGCTTATCCCGTGCCTGAAAATCCTAAAGAACGCATAGCTTTTCTCGTTGATGAAATCAACAAGCATCGTCGCGCTTACTATCAGGAAAACTCTGTTCTCATAAGTGATGCGGAGTATGACAAGTTGATGCAAGAGCTCGAGCTTCTTGAATCAGAGCACCCCGAATTCATCACTGGTGATAGCCCAACCCAAAGTGTCGGCGGATCAGCCAACGAGGCTTTCGCTCCAGTTGAGCATCTAGATCGCATGTGGAGTCTAGATAACGCCTTTGATAGTGAGGAATTGAGCGCCTGGGCTAATCGAGTCGACGCGGCGAGTTTTCTATGTGAACTAAAAATCGACGGCTTGGCAATCAACCTCAGGTATGAAAATGGCGTATTGGTTTCTGCTGCAACTCGCGGAGATGGCGTAGTCGGTGAAGATGTCACTAACAATGTGAAGACCATCAAACAGATCCCGCAGAAGCTTCTTGGAAAGAATCATCCTGCTGTTGTTGAAATCCGAGGGGAGATATTCTTCGGAATTGCTGACTTCGCCAAATTAAACGAAGGACTCGTAGCTGAAGGTAAAGCACCATTTGCTAACCCAAGAAACTCTGCCAGCGGTTCGCTTAGGCAAAAAGACCCTAAGGTAACGGCCAGCAGGCCATTGCAAATGCTGGTTCACGGTGTCGGCGCTTGGCCTGATGCACCCCTTAAGAATCAGAGTGAACTTTATGATTTGCTGAAAAGCTGGGGGTTACCAACGTCTAATAAGTACAAAGTTGTTTCCTCAATCAAAGAAGTCATTGAATACATCGACGGCTTCCAAGCTCAGCGCCATGCACTTGAACACGAAATTGATGGTGTTGTAATTAAAGTCGATTCCCTTGAGAAGCAGAGGACCCTAGGTTACACAGCTCGTGCTCCACGCTGGGCAATCGCTTACAAGTATCCTCCCGAGCAAGTAATCACAAAGCTGATAGATATCAGAGTTTCAGTTGGTAGAACTGGACGAGCCACTCCGTATGCAGTTGTTGCTCCGGTCAAAGTGGCCGGTTCAACTGTTGAATTTGCAACGCTGCACAACCAAGATGTCGTCAAGGCAAAGGGAGTGCTTATCGGTGACACAGTGGTGCTTCGTAAAGCCGGAGATGTAATCCCCGAAATTCTAGGTCCCGTTGTTGAATTGCGAACCGGTAATGAAAAAGCCTTCGTTATGCCAACCAATTGTCCTGATTGTGGCGCCAAGCTTGCACCTTCATCTGAAGGAGATGTTGATCTTCGTTGTCAGAATTCGGAGACTTGCCCAGCACAACTTAGAGAACGAGTCGCATACATCGGTTCAAGAGGAGTGCTAGATATCGAAGCACTAGGTTATGTTGCAGCTGTTGCTCTCACTCAACCGGTTGACATGGCTAACGCACCGTTGAAATCTGAAGCCAATCTCTTTGATCTGGAGATGGACCAGCTCCTTCCAATCCAAGCAAAGGTTCTAGATCCTGACACTGGCTTACCAAAGCTTGATGAGAATGGCGAGCCTAAGATTGTTGATTTCTTCAAAAAGAAAGATGGTTCGCCAGCAGAAGTTGCAATCAAACTTCTAAAGAACCTTGCCGAGGCAAAGACCAGACCGCTCTGGAGAATCATCGTGGCGTTTTCAATTCGCCATGTCGGTCCAGTGGCTGCAAGATCCCTAGCAAATTACTTTGGCTCCATCGATCGCATCTTTGCCGCATCAGAGGCGGAGCTTTCTGAAGTTGATGGTGTTGGCCCAATACTTGCTAAATCACTACTCGATTGGATTCAAGTTGACTGGCATAAGGAATTAGTCGAGTCATGGCGTAAGTCGGGAGTTCTGCTAGAGATTCCAGGACATGAAGGACCAGGCAAGGCCGTTACAGCTGGGGGAGTGTTCTCAGGGTTGAGCATCGTCGTGACTGGAACTCTTGCCAACTACACTCGCGAGCAGATTGAAGAGTTGATTATCACCAATGGCGGTAAGGCTGCATCGAGTGTTTCTAAGAACACAGCGTTTGTTGTTGCTGGAGCGAATGCAGGTTCAAAACTTGCTAAGGCTGAATCGTTAAATGTTCCAGTAATCAGTGAAGACGATTTTGCTGAGAAACTAAAAAAGTAGTTCTAGGCTTCAGTTTCTGACTGATCTAGGCTAACCATGCTCTCGGTAGACATCAACTTGTCCATTGAATCCAAGAACTCGGTAACCTGTTCTCTTTCATCAGTCAATTTAGTCAGACGTTCACGAGCATCCTTGACGGCATTATCTGCATAACCCTGAGCCTTGCGAGAGAGCGCTTCTGCTCTTCTTCTTGACTGGTTGATTAGATCCGTTGCTTTCTTGTTAGCGTCTTCACGTGTCTCGTCTTGGAATGCACGTGCTTCACGAGAGACTCGATCTGCTTCTGCAAGCAATTCGCTCGCTCTTGCGGTTGCCTCAGCTAGAGCTTTTGCTCCTTCTTCGCTTTGGACCTGTGCCTGAGCAACTGCTGCCTGATAAATTCTCAGTGATTCCTGTTCGCTCTCATCGCGTTTTGCTTTGAGTTCTGCTTCAAGGTCGATTCTGGCTTGAGCAGTGCGCTGGCTTAGCTCTGTTGCTAGGGCCCTTGCTTGCTCTGTCTCACGGTGCACCTGAGCACGGAGTTCGGCTGCGTAGCGTTCGCCGTCAGATTTGATTGCTGCTGATTCTCGTTCAGCAGTTTGGATCTTTTCTGCCGCTTCAGTCTCACGAGCAATTGCGTTTTGCAAAGCGGTGTTTACCTTGCGTTCAACTTCAAACTTGGCTTCTTCAACTTTGATTTCAGCTTCTTGAATGATTCGATCTGCTTTATCTTTTGCAGTTCTAGTAGCAAGGTCAGCTGCGCCTCTGGCTTCATCGCGAATTCGAACAGCGTCCTGACCGGCGTCAGCAATCAGTTTCTTGGCTTGCTCTTCAGCAAGGCGTAGGGTCTGTTCGAATTGTGCACCTAGAGCGGCATAGCCAGTCTGACCAGAGTTACGAATTTGAGTCTTCAGAACTTCAATTTCTGCCTTGAGGTTTGCGATCTCGGTTACAGCTGATTCGTTGTAAGCGCTGAGATGCTCGTTTTCAACGCGCATTTCTTCAATGGTGTTATCCACCTGAGCACGGTCGTAACCGCGCATGACGATGTCGAAGGTCTCTTCTTCAGCCATTATTTATCTCCCACAAGATGTTCTGCCCTCGTAATCAGGGCAACTTAACAAGTTTAGACCAGTAATCCAAAGCCTGCTAGTCCAGATAAACTTGTGTTACAACTCGTTTGAAGCGTTTGAGGAAAAAGTGTCTGAAATTACCCCTGAATTAGTGCGCCACCTAGCCGGGCTTTCCCGCATAGACCTAGATGAGGCTGAAGTTGCCCGCTTTACAGAGCAGCTTGGTCTAATCGTTGATTCCGTGGCCAAGATCTCCCAGGCGATAGACGGGAACACTCCGGCTACCAGCCACCCAATCCCGCTGGCTAACGTCTTTAGACCGGATGTGGTTGAGCCTTCCCTGACCCAAGAGCAGGCGCTATCAGGCGCGCCAGACTCTGGTCAGGGTAGATTCCGAGTCGCGGCTATTTTGGATGAGGAGTAGAGATGTCAGATTTGATCAGACTAAATGCCTCAGAACTTGTTGAGCTTCTAGCCAAAAGAGAGGTTTCTTCAGTTGAAGTTACCCAGGCGCACCTAGACCAAATTGCCAAAGTTGGCGATGCAGTTCACTCCTTCCTCCACATCAGCGGTGAAAGTGCGTTAGCGACAGCTAAGGATGTTGACGCTAGACGCGCTGCCGGGGAGAAGCTAGCAGATCTCGCTGGTGTCCCAATCGCAGTCAAAGATAACCTGACCACAACCGATGCACCAACAACAGCAGGTTCAAAGATTCTGGAGGGCTGGATCCCTCCATACGATGCAACAGTGGTGACCAAGCTTAGAAACCAGATGCTTCCGATTCTTGGTAAAACAAACCTTGATGAATTCGCAATGGGTTCTTCAACTGAATTCTCTGCCTACGGACCAAGCAAGAACCCTTGGGATCTAGAACGTATCCCTGGAGGTTCTGGTGGTGGTTCTTCTTCAGTAGTTTCCTCTTTCCAGTCACCACTGGCAATTGGTTCAGACACCGGTGGCTCGATTAGATTCCCAGGAGCAGTTACTGGAACTGTTGGAATCAAACCAACCTATGGTGCAGTTTCAAGATACGGATTGATTGCCCTTGCATCATCCCTTGACCAGATTGGCCCAGTAGCAAGAAATGTTCTCGATGCCGCCTATCTGCAAGATGCGATTGCAGGGCATGACCCACACGATAGCACCTCTCTTCCTGGTTCTCTAGGTTCCATGGTCGAAGCAGCTAAGCGTGGCTCACTCAAGGGCAAACGAGTAGGTCTTATCAAGCAACTATCTGGTGATGGTTTCCAGCAAGGTGTTCGTAATAGATTTGCAGAAGCTTTGAAATTGATTACCGATGCAGGAGCAGAGATTGTTGAAGTCGATTGCCCAAGCTTTGAATATGCAATCGATGCTTACTACCTGATCCTTCCTGCTGAAGCGTCCAGTAACCTTGCAAAGTTTGACTCAGTCCGATTTGGTATGAGAGTTGCTCCGGAAGGAACACCAACCATTGAACGAGTAATGGCCGCTACCCGTGAAGCAGGATTTGGTCCTGAGGTAAAGCGCCGAATCATTCTTGGAACTTATGCGCTGTCTTCTGGTTCATTCGATAAGTTCTACGGTGCAGCGCAGAAAGTCAGAACTCTTATTCAGCGTGATTTTGATGCCGCCTTTGCGAAAGCTGATGTTCTGGTTTCGCCAACAGCTCCAACAACTGCGTTTAAGTTTGGTGAGAAGGTATCTGATCCACTGGCGATGTATTTGAATGACATCGCAACTATTCCTGCTAACCTCGCTGGTATTCCAGGTATCTCTGTTCCTATTGGGCTTGCTGATGAAGACAACCTTCCAGTTGGTATCCAGTTCCTAGCTCCGGCTCACGAGGATGCCAGATTGTATGAAGTTGGCGCAGCCCTTGAAGGAATTCTTGAAGGCATTTGGGGCAAGCGAATGATGGACTTCGCACCAGAACTGAAGGTGAACTAATGGCTAAGGCAAACTTGATGGATTACGAAAAGGCGCTAGAGCTTTTCGAAGTAGTGATTGGTCTTGAGGTTCACGTCGAGCTAAACACCAACACCAAGATGTTCTGTGGTTGTCGCAATGACTTTGGTGATGAGCCAAACACCAATGTTTGCCCAATCTGTCTAGGACTTCCTGGTTCTCTTCCAGCTGTGAATGGCAAGGCAATCGAATCTTCAATTTCGATTGGTCTAGCTCTTGGCTGTCAGATAGCCCCAACTGGAAGATTCTCCAGAAAGAATTACTTCTACCCAGATCTAGCTAAGAACTTCCAGACATCGCAATACGATGAACCAATCGCATTTGAAGGTGCTATTGATGTTGAAGTTCCTAGTGGTAACAAATACACAGTCCTCATCGAACGAGCACACATGGAAGAGGACGCTGGCAAGCTAACTCACATTGGTGGTGCCACCGGTCGTATCCAAGGTGCTGAGTATTCACTAGTTGATTACAACAGAGCCGGTGTTCCACTGGTTGAGATCGTAACTAAGCCGGTCTATGGCGCAGGAGCAGAGGCTCCAGAATTGGCCGCTGCTTATGTTCGCCTAATCAGAGAAATCGTTAAGGCTCTCGGAGTCTCAGATGCTCGAATGGAAAGAGGAAACGTTCGCTGTGACGCAAACGTTTCACTTCGCCCACACGGTCAAGAAAAACTTGGCACTAGAACCGAGACCAAGAATGTGAACTCACTTCGTTCTATCGAGCGCGCAGTTAGATACGAAATCCAACGTCAAGCACATATTCTTGCTGGTGGTGGAACGATCATTCAGGAAACTCGCCACTGGCACGAGGACAAAGGTGCAACCAGCTCTGGAAGACCTAAGTCAGATGCCGATGACTATCGTTACTTCCCAGAACCAGATCTAGTTCCGGTGAAGCCTTCAACTGAACTAATCGAAAGATTAAGAGCAGCCCTTCCTGAGAACCCAGCAGATCGCCGCAAGCGTCTAGCTGGCGAGTGGGGCTTTGCTGAAATGGAATTCAGAGACGTTGTTAACGCAGGGCTTTTGGATCAGATTGAAGAAACTGTTGCGAATGGTGCAAAACCTCAGGCTGCTCGTAAGTGGTATGCCGGTGAACTATCTCGCATCGCAAATGCTGAAGACAAAGATGTCTCTGAACTAAACATCACACCTAAGCAGGTTGCAGAACTAGCCACCCTGGTTGAATCAGGCAAGATCAATGACCGCATTGCAAGAGAGGTTCTCTCTGCAGTACTTACTGGTGAAGGTTCCCCTGAGCAGATTGTCAAAGACAGAGGACTCGAAGTGGTCTCTGATGATGGTGCACTAATCGCTGCAATCGATGAAGCGCTAAAGAAGCAACCAGACGTTCTTGAGAAGATTCGCGAAGGTAAGGTTCAAGCGGCAGGTGCAGTCATTGGTGCTGTTATGCAGGCCATGAAGGGTCAAGCCGATGCCGCCAGAGTGAGAGAGCTTGTGCTCGAACGAGCGGCAAGTCTTTAAGATAAAAAACCCGAGGTCTAAAACCTCGGGTTTTTATTTGGGGTGAGTAACGGGACTTGAACCCGCGACATCCTGGACCACAACCAGGCGCTCTACCAGCTGAGCTATACCCACCATGTGTATTTCAGTAAACTGAAATCAACTTCTAGAGTTTATCATTTCTAATCGCACCTGCGACAGCCTGTGCTTCTTCGGTGCTCGGGCCAGGGGCCTCAACAAAGACGGTTTGGCGGTAGTACTTGAGTTCCTCGATGGATTCCAGAATGTCCGCTAGGGCCCTATGTCCGCCATCTTTCTTAGGAGCCTGGAAATAGGATCTTGGGTACCAACGCTTAGATAGTTCCTTGATGGTCGAAACGTCGATGTTCCGGTAGTGCAGGTGGGCATCCAGTTGAGGCATGTATTTCGATATAAACATTCGGTCTGTGCCAATGGTGTTACCGGCTAGGGGAGAGGTCTTCGGGGTTGGAATGTATTTCTTGATGTATTCCAGCACCTGGGCCTCAGCTTCGGCCAGATCAAGACCTGTTGCGAATTCCCTGATTAGCCCTGAGTCAGTGTGCATCTTGCGCACGTAATCGCCCATGGCTTCGACTGTGCCGGGTCTTGGTTTGATGACAAGATCTATGCCTTCATCAACCACATTTAGCTCGGTGTCTGTAATCACAGCCGCAATTTCGACAAGACATTCGGTGTCCGGGTTAAGGCCGGTCATCTCGCAGTCAATCCAGACTAGATACTCAGGTAGATTCATCATTCTCTCAAACTAAACAAGGCCACCGACATCGATGACCTTGTTAAGTTTAGCCTTTGGGCTTAGGCAGTCTTTGCCTTGACAGCTTGGACCGGCTTAGCCTTCTGTGCCTTCTTTAGAGCCTTACGCTCCTTACGACCTTCG
>Ga0209084_1000775_pt1 | contig 29124 bp, 22 predicted proteins | sample C_130820_MF_Meta_FD_187309 | JGI IMG/M metagenome (GOLD analysis project Ga0209084, IMG submission 187309) | Freshwater microbial communities from Lake Croche, Canada to study carbon cycling - C_130820_MF_MetaG (SPAdes) (version 2) | ecosystem: Environmental > Aquatic > Freshwater > Lake...
AAAAAGAAGCAATGAAAATACAAGGTAGCGGTTGGATATATTTGGCAAGTGATGGTACTATCAAAACAATTAAAAATCATCAAATAAAACTAGATATTGTGCTTATTATCGATTGGTGGGAACATGCATGGGCGTTGGACTACCAAGCTGATAAGAAAGGCTATCTAGCCAATCAGTGGAAGATAATAAACTGGAATATTATCAGTTCTAGAGTTGGTCTACGGTCTTAAGACTGCTAGCCGGAATACTCCATACATTTCTACTCTCAACGCCTTTGGCCTGTGCAAACTTTTTGGCGTCGCAATTGTCACACACGTGATACACACTATTTGTTAATCGATTTGGATCCATTGATCCTTTATCTCGATTAAACACTTCCCCACAACAATCGCACCTAAGTATCAACACTGTTTTATTACGGCTGTAGGTATGATGTTTACCACGTTTGCTGGTTCTCACGTGTTGAGTTTGACGAAATTCGGTGCCTATGAACATCATGTATTTACATTAAGATTATAAAAATCTTTTGATAAATACTCTATCGAGGACAATCATGATCACCATTTCCAATTCAGCCAAGTTAAAAATACTAGATCTGTTAGCAGAAGAAAACAATCCTAATTTATCTTTACGTACATTTGTCCAAGGAGGCGGTTGTAGTGGATTCAGTTACGGGTTTACATTTGATGAAGTAATGAACGAAGATGATTTTGAAATTCCGTTAACTGATAGTTTTAAAGTACTTGTAGATGCAATGAGTATGCAATACTTGTCAGGTGCAGAAATAGATTATAAAGAAGAATTAATGGGTAGCACATTCAGCATAAAGAATCCTAACGCACAAACAACATGTGGTTGCGGTTCTAGCTTTGGAGTTTAAATAAATGACACAAAATCTTATTAATGTAGGTATTCAGGGCAACGACGGCACAGGCGATAGTATTCGCGAAAGTTTTACCAAAATAAATAAAAACTTTACTGAATTATATGCTGTGTTTGGCGAAGGCGGACAGATTAAATTTGGTAACTTAGCCGATGCACCGGGAACTAAAACTTACCCTATAACAAACATTAGCGGGAATAACACAAAAGTTACTATTGTATTCAGTAACACGGACACCGCATTGAGTCCGTTTACTGTGGGGCAAAACATTGTTATTAAAAATGTTGTTCCAAATATATACAACGGAACATATGTTGTTACTGATGCTACTCCAACAACAGTAAAATTTCTAAGTGTAGCTACTACTAACACTATTAAACTTGGTACAGTTTCTAATACAGCTTACAATGCTAATCAAGTTATTATGGCAAACAGTACTGGTACTGGACTTACAGCACGTACTCTTGTGGGTACAGGAAATCTTACTATTGACACGACCAATAACAGTCAATTAACTCTTGGGATTAGCAGCGACGGATTCTTGTCAGCAACTAGTCCAATTTTAAAACAAAGCATCAACGGACGCGGCAATTTTTCTTTAGGAAATCTTGCTGATCCCACAGATACTGTTGTAAATAATTTTAATACTTATTATGGACAACAGGGCTATGCTCCGGTATCTAAAGATTCGTTTGCAGTGACTGTTGGCTATGCAAACACCCACTTTTTGCAATTAACAAATTCAGGCGCACTATCTGGACCACTTAAAGTCAGAGATGAACCGTTAGTACCTCAAATAAACGATGTTGACTACGATCCCGAACTAGCAGGTAACTATGTAGCCACCGAGGCTGTTCAAAGAAAACATGTTGTTCGCCGAGACGGCGATACTATGACCGGTGCATTAACTCTAAGCGATCACCCAATCCCGTTATCTGGTAAAGGTATAATAAGCAGTTCTTCTGATTTACAAGCAGCCACTAAAGGATATGTAGATAATAATACATATTTCAGTGGAGTTAACTTGTATGTTAGTGCTACCAAGGGTGATGATTTACAAAGTAACACCCCAGTAGGCCGTGAAGGTCGGGCTTGGCAATATGCTTACAAAACTGTTAGTGCCGCAGCATTGCAAGCTGAGAACTTAATTAATCTTTCCAGTACAGAACCTGGGCCGTATCGACAAACTATTGCCTATACCATTGGGCCAACACAGTATCAAAGTACAGTAATTAATAACACAGTAGAAACACTTCCTTGGCTAATTGGTCTTACACCAGGTGATGGTGTAGATGTGGGTGTTACTGATACAGCATATCTATTAGAAAAAAATAAAGCGTTCATACAAAAAGAAACAATTGCATATTTGAATAGAAAATATGTTAATCAATTCACACTAGATGTAACACAGTGGTCCAATATTATAAAAAATATAATAGCAGGTGTTGGATACGACTTAGTGTTTACTAATTCTACTGGTACCTTGACAAACTACAATAGTGTAACACAAGCTAGTTTGCTATTCAATGAAGATAACGTTAGTCTTGTAGTCAACTATTATATTCAACTGGTAGATGCAATTAATTTTATTAAAACCCAAGCACAGAATTTTTCGTATAATGTTCCTGCTTCAAGTGATTATGTTGATCAAGTTATTGATGCAATATGCTATGACGTACTATTTGGTTCAAATTTTCAAAGTATACAAGTAGGATTACTTTTCAACGACGGTGCAAATACTAACCTAAGTGCTACCGAAATTACCGGAGCCTTGACTAATTTATCAAATATAATTACACAGACTGCAAGTTGGAATAACGGTGTTACTAGTTCCCCTAGTAGCATTACTGTTATTAAAAATTTAATAACAACGATTAATTCAATTATTTTATCTGGAAAAATTCCAGATCCTGTATTTCCTGACTTATTAGTTACTGCTACTGGACAAACAAGTGCCAAGTATTTGTTAATCAGTAATATACCATTTTTACAAGCAGAACTAGTTTCATTTATTACAGCGAATTTCCCCAAAGTTGAGTATAACAGAACTAGCTGTGAAAGAGATATTCAATACGTGGTATGGGGATTAGTATATGATATGATGTACGGCGGTAATAGTCGTACAGTTAATTCTGGATTAAGATATTGGTTATACAGTGGCACTCTAAGTATTGATCCTCCAATATTTTGGGAAACTATTTACGGATATTTAGGTACACTAGTTGATGATGTAATCAACAACCGAGCACCTGCAAAGTTTTATCAACAAACAACCACACAGTATACTAATGAAATTTACATCGAAGGTGGAACACAATCCAGTGGGCTAGCTGATAACATTGCTTCATTTATAAGTATTATCGGAAGTGTCGGTGGAACACCTTCTCCTGCAAACTTGATAGGAGAGCCAGACACTGTAATAATTAGTGGCGGATCAATAACTGTAGTATATCCAACAACTTCTAATGCTGGTTCAACATTGCAGAACATACGTTCACAAATACAATCACAAAAGATTGGAGCTAGTTTTACAGGTAACATCAATCCAATTATTGGAAGTAGTACATCAAGATTAACTATCACTGGCGGAATCACAGGTTCAATAGGAACTTCTGATGTTATTGCCGGTGTTGGAATTATCAGCGGTACAAAATTAGTATCTGGTTCAGGAGCAAGCTGGGTTGTTAGTAATAGCCAAACAGTAGTATCTGAAAGTGTATCTACTGGATTAATTTCTATTACCCTTAACTACATAAATGAAAATTATTCTATAATTAACAGTCCGGTTGTTAATTCTGTAACTACTGAATTATTTTCATTAATCACAACTTTGCTAGAAAATGGTATTGCTAGTCGTCCAACTGTACAGTTAGTAAACCCAACAGGATTGTCAACAGATAGCGTTAATGCCAAAAATACATTGCTATCAAATTTAGCAACTATAAAAACAGCATTTACAAATTACATTACAGCACAGCACCCAACAACTGTATACGATGTGACTCTGGCGCAACGATCAATCGGTTATGTTGTTGAAGCAATAGCATATGATTTGACTTACGGTGGAAATACAGCTAGTAGTGCAATTGCACAGAAATTTATTCCGTGTGCCGGAGCAAATGGCCAGGGTTTGGAAATTATATTCTCCGATGCTATATTGTCCAGCACTGGCGCAACTATTACTAGTTTGTTAAATGCAAATCCATCTTCATCAATTATAGATCCGTTGGTTAGCGAGATTTCTACAATTGTTGGTGCATCGTCGATTACAATTGAATCAGCTAATAACACTCCAACAATTGTAGCAAGAACAATTGTTGGACAAGTTGTAAATGTTCAAAATTTCCCAGTAGTAGCACCAATAGTTACCGCTAATCTGTACGGATCAGAATTTGTTAGTTCGCAAACAATTATTAATAATAATTCTGCAGTAATTACTGATGATACTATAAATTATTTAAGAAGTACCTACAGAGGCGGATTTAACTACAACGAAAGTACATGTTATAGAGATGTTGGATATATTTTAGATGCCATTGTCATTGACTTGTTGGTTGCAGGTAACTATCAAAGTGTTAATGCCGGATTAGCATATTATAAAAACTCCAGTGCCAAAAGTATTGCAATTGGAACTCAGTTAACAGAGACACTGGACGGTTTGACATTTGCGTTTGGTGATGGCGGATACAACGGAACTACAAATAATCTTGGACTAGTATATGGAGTTCTTAATAACTCTGCCATAGCAAGATATCAAAATTTAGTTCAACCCTTTCCTGATGTAACAAAAAATCCGTCGGGAACTGCTGTTGATCAATACACAAGTAATATTGGATTAACACTAAGCATTATTAAATTAGGAGTTAGTGCAGCACCTACTCCAAATTACGGTACTGGGTATTATAGTGTAAAATTTAGTAATGGTGGAAACGGATATGTTGATCAAGGTACTCCAGGCGATGTGCATATTATACCAGGAAAAATACTAGTTGGTGTTAAATCTAACGCATATGGATTGATTGCAAATTACGCACCAGGATCTGTGTTGCCCTATGATACAATAAAAGTTTATCTAACCCAGCCCGGATTCTTCCAAGCAGGAGAAACTGTTGACTACGGTGAAGTAGTTAAAAACCTAAATATTACTATTTTCCTCGAAAGTGGAGTTTATTACGAACATTACCCTATTAGGATTCCAGCAAACGTCACAATTAGCGGCGACGATTTCCGTAGAACAATTATCAGACCGTTGGATGCTATCAGCCAAAGTCCGTGGAGAACAATATTTTTCTACAGAGATGGTATCATTGACGCATTGCAAACTGGACTAATAAATTATGCTGGGACCGACTATGCGTTGCAAGCTGAAACATCATTAACCATTGGTGGTACAACAGGAACATTTACCGCAACATTGGGTAATAATGTTCAAACTTTACCTACTTGGGTAGGTTTAGTGCTAACTGAAAATGTTTATGCTGTAACTGGAGCATCAGTTAACACATTAACCAATGTAGTTACTATGACCTTCGTGACCATTGAAGGCAACACAATGCCAGCTCAGCCTTACATTCAAGGCGATAATCTTGTTATAGAAGGCATGGCTCCAACTACATACAATGGTGTTTTTCCAATCAGTACAATTAGTGTAAGCAATAACATAGCTACAGTAACATTTGTTAATTTTAAAGTTTCAGGCGCTGCAACTGGATATGGTAATATTAGTACAGGTAAAGCTGTTATTAGTACAGTTAGTGGCAATTTAATGACATGTACAACAGTTTATCCTTTTAGTAAGGTTCAAACATTTAGTGCAAATAAGTGGCATTTGTTTAGTACTATTAATTATGGACGTCATTACTTAACTGATCCTTTAGATATTAATAGTATTCCAAAAAACAATAAAGACATAGATGTGTTTTTATGCAATGATGCAACACGTATCAAGTTAGTATCTATGCAAGGTCACGGTGGCTTCACTATGGTTCTTGACCCAGAAGGTCAAATTAAAACCAAATCACCATACGGTCAAGAGTCAGGCAGTTTTAGTGGAAGTATTAATAGAAAAAGATTTGCAGGTGGACAATTTGTTGACGGATTTGCTGGAAGATTGTTTGGTAAAATTATTGGTATTGCCAATAGCGGACTTCAGATAACTGTTCAAGGGTCAGTAAACAGTGGTTTAGATATAAGACCTCCACAAACACCGTGTGCATATTACTTGCAAGGATATAGATATCAAATTAATGATGTAATAAGTTATAATAGTGCAACAGCTACAGCAGTATTAGTACTAGATGTTAGTACTCCTTTCAATCCAGCTACCATATACAGTAGTTCAGATTTTGCAACTAACTTAAATTATATCATCAATGGTTCAAGATACGACATGGTATTTGGAACAAACTACAATAGTGTATTCCAAGGTGTTAGATATATTTCCCCACAACACATAGTTGCAACAACAGCATTGAGTTTTGTTACTCAGGGAATATCTTACGCTCAAAATCAAATTGATTTACAAAGTATACAATTTGGTAATAGAGTAAGTGTTGATAAAAGTTTGCAGATAGTTAATAACATATTAACTAACGGTGTAATTAGTATCCCAGCTCTGACATTCAATGATCCAGTAGCAGGTAATACTGGATGGTCAAACGCTACACCGTCAACATTAACCAATTTATCTAATGCTAGACGTGTTATTACATCAAATAGAAAGTTTATACAATCCGAAATATCAGCTTGGATTGCTACAAACTATGTTACCAACAGTTTGGTTAATTATAGTGCTGTGAAAACTCAAAGAGATATAGGTCGTATTTTAGATGCAATGTGTTATGATTTATTATACGGTGGCAATTCTGCCGTATATGATTTGTCAATATTACTGTACGAGGATGTAGGTCAACTTGCATCAAACAAAGAAGTTTATATTGCATCATTTATAAAGCTAAACGCTGTATTAAAATCAATTGTACAGAACATAAGCATAACACCAAGTGCAGGTAATTTAGAGATTCAAAATACCACAAGTTATAGTGCTGCAACAGCAACCGAAGCTACTACAGCTGGAAATTTAATTAGCTTGTTAATTGATTATGTTGGCAACGGATTATTTGATAACACATTTGCAGCAACCATTGTTAGCGGGTCAACTTCTGTTACCTTTTTATCATATAGTCCATTCTTAACTAATGGAGCAACTATAACAGGGACTGGTATTGTTTCAAGTCCACCAACAACCATTAGCGGTATTAATTTTACAACAGGAACTGCAACATTAAGTCAAGCAGCAACCAGTACCAGTGTTAGTGCTGGCGGCACAAATTACGACGGTTCAGTGCTTAAGATAGTCGGAGCAGCTGCTATTACAAGAATTGTTCCTGTAATTACTAGTCAAAACGCATTAGCACAAACAGATTTTGCCACTATTGGATCCATTGCTAGTGCCACTGTAAGTGACACAGTAAATTATATTAGCTCAGGAGCGGGCATTGGGATTAATATTGAAGGCGGTGGAAATAAAACCATGCTGAGTAACGACTTTACACAAGTCAATGACTTGGGTTATGGTATTTTAGTTACCAACGGAGGCGGGGCAGAGGCCGTAAGTGCATTTACATATTATTGTTATGTAAGTTACTGGGCATTGAATGGAGGTCAACTTCGTAGTGTTGCAGGATCAAGCGGGTACGGTATATACGGATTGCGAGCTACCGGAAGCGATGTAACCGAATTACCCAACTCCGTAAACTTGGCTAACGATATGGTTCAAGTTGCTCGAGTTTACAAACAAGGTGTTTTCTTAGCAAGTCAATCCACAGCAACCAATCAAAATTTAACAGTATATATTATTGGTTACGAATATGCACCGCAATCTACAAGTGAATTAGAAATTGATCATACCGCTGTTGGCGGAGGCATTGTTCGATATTTAATAAACACAGTTACACATACTACAGTTTATATAAATCAACAAAACGTTTTGGCGTTGGCACTAAGCACTTCGGGCACAAATAATACAGCAACTACCGGATTGGCCTATGCATTATACGACGGGCAACAAGTAACAATTCGTCCTTTACAGAGTCTTAAATTTTATAATATTACCAATGTTAAACCAGTAAGACCAAGTACCGCATTGCAATACAGTAGCAATCTAGGTGACATTTATCGTATTATTAGCTACGGATTAACAGAAAGCACAGGCGAACAACTACCACCAAATACCGCGGTATTAACAACAGATAGCAGTTTTGCATATTATAAATTTGCTGTTGACAACACTAGCATTAAAAATGCCGACCTTGCCAATTACAATGCTAGTGCATTTGTAGCAAACGGTGGAGCTGGTAATAGCACAAGTAGTACAACATTAACAGTAAACAATCAATATGGAACTATTGCCACAGGACAAACCTTAGGCGGAATAGGATTTAGTAATCAAACAGTTTTGACAGTAGCAACTAACTCATTTACTTCAACTGGGTCAACTATTAGTATATCTGGACAGTTGCAAATTGGTGCATTAGTTACTGGAGCAGTTGCTGTTGGACAATTATTGTCTGGTAGCGGATTGACTGGCATTTGTATCACAGCAGCCATAGGCGGCGGTGGAACAGGAAGTGGCAGCTTTTGGCAAACTAACTATACCGGAACAGCAATAAGCGCCGAAGCGGTTGACGGAACTTCGTACACAGTAACACTAAGCGGAGTACCTGCACTGACTCCTGTTGGTACTGTGATATTTTCAGCCCAGACGCAAGGATACACATTGGGCGACAGTAAAATAGCTGTACTGTCTATACAAAATACATCAACATTAAATCAAATTAATCAAGGAACCTACCTGACAGGGTGGGGAGGAAAAGTATTTAGAGTATTAAGCTATACCCAATCAGTTACTCCGTCAACCGGTTTATACAGTGCAAGCAGTTCGGGCACTACTTTAATTCTAACCAGTTTTGCAGGAAGTATAACAGCTGGGCAGATTGTTACTGGTATTGGATTTAATGGTACACAATTTGTTCAAAGTTCAAGTTTAATTAATAATACCATAACAATAGTATTAACAAAGGCACCAACTTCGACTCCGTCAGGTATTATTAGTATCGGTGTTGCTTCGAATTCGTTCTTAACTATTGATCCTAACAGTGTGTATAATTTGTCCAGTACAGGAACATCCGTTCCTGCTATGTCATTTAGCAGTCAAACATTACAGCCAACTAGTAGTACCAGCAAGTATGTTACTTTTAATATTCCTTACAGCCCTGGTGCAGTTTTACCTCCGGTTGATAGTTATCTAACTGTTGCAAATCAATCTAATACAAATTATAATGGAATTTATCAAGTAGTTGGTGTCAATAATACAACACAAATAACTGTATCAGATACTTCTAATTTAACAAAAGGTATGATTGTTAGCTACCTTAATCTTACAGTAACTGGTGCGGCCCTTACAAGTTTAGTGGCAAGTAGTCCCAGTGCCGGATATGTAACTATAAACTTTACAACTCAAACTGGAATATTATTTCCAACAGGAAGTACAGTTATTGTTTCAGGTGTGACAGGAACCATAGCTTACAACAACACATACACCGTTACATCTGGCAGTTATAGTTCTGTAACATTTGCAAGTGCAACAACTGGTGCGGCTACATTAACCAGTGCAACAATAAGTTCTCCGTTTGCAAATATTTTACCAAATCAGACTATCATTCAAAGTGTTGATAGCTCATCACAGTTTACTGTAAGTCCAGCGGCGTGGGTGCAAACAGGTTCACAAATAAGTGCCAGCTTAGTGGCCACAATGTCCAGTATTACTGTAACTAGTGGAGGATCAAATTATTCAAGTGCGCCTTCAATAACTATTGGAACTGTAAATAGCGGCGGCGCCACTACTCAAGCAATTGCTGTTGCTGTTATGGCTGGTGGAAGTATTCAAAGTATAACTATTGTTAGTCCTGGCTATGGATATACAAGTTTACCCGATATCATTGTTGGCACAGTAGCCGGAGCAACTCAAGCTATATTAACACCAGTTCTAACTTCCACAGTTACAATTAGTACAGTTGCCAGTGCAGGCGTCAACACTGTCCAAGCCACTTTATTGTATCCAAATGATCCAGGAACAAACGGTAATGCTACTACAGTAACCGCCACTGGTAATTACATTACTTTAGGTACCGTTGCCAATTTGACAGCTGGAAATCAAATTACATTTACTACACCAGCAGGTGGAAGTGCATTGGGTAATTTAATTTCAGGAACAACATATTATATCTTAACTGTAAATTCAGGCACTAACCAAATTACAGTAAGCCAACAATACGGCGGTAGTACATTTGCTGTGTTGTCAGTAGGATCTTCAACAGGGATAATGACATTCTTTAGCCCCGCATACGGTTTTGGAACTAGCATTGCCAGCGTAAGTTACACCAGTAAAACATATAATTCTGGTAATAATAATTATTCAGTAGTATTGAGTTTCTCAACTACCACAGCTCCTACAACTGATGCGTATTATTATGTTGCTGGAAATACAAATAGTTTATATAACGGCTATTATAAGTGTACTAATAGCTCAACAACTAGTATAACATTAACATATCCGTTTGATCCGGGAATATTTAGTATCACTACTGTAACTTCAATTACAAAAGAAGTAACTAGTGCAACTAGTAACTATTTAGGTTTAAGTAAACCATTCCCTACCACAGGAGTAACTAATTTAAGATTAGGATACCCAGCAGTATCGGGCGGACAGATCACAGTTAAAATTAGTACTAACCGTGCAACAGGACATGACTTTTTAAATATTGGCACAGGCGGATATAATACTAGTAATTATCCAACACAAATTTATGGTAACCCAGCTATTCCAGCATCTGCTAGTAGCCAAGTACTTGAAGAAACTGTAGGTCGTGTGTTCTATGTAACAACTGACGAAAACGGTATTTTCCGAGTTGGTAGATTCTTTAGTGTTGACCAAGGTACGGGTACTGTTACATTCTCCGCAAGTATTGCGCTGAGTAATTTGGACGGTTTGGGATTTAAGAAAGGTGTTGTAGTTGCAGAATTCAGTACCGACGGGACCATGGCTCAAAATGCTAGCGATACAGTACCAGTCGAAAGTGCTATACGAACATTTGTTGATGCTAGATTAGGATTGACCTACAGCGGTAGCCCAACTCCTACAATTAATTTAATTGGTCCAGGATTTTTGGCATTAGATGGTAGTTTGGGTATGAAAGGCAACCTCAATGCTGCAGGCTTTGCTATTAGTAATTTAGCAAGTCCTGCTTATACCACCGATGCAGCTAATAAAGCATATGTAGACGGATCTAGTGCTGCATACAACAGTCTATATAAAATGACAGATGTTGCTATTAAAGCAACAGCAACTTATGTTAGTATAGGAGTCAGCGGATTTAGTCCTCCGGTATATGTACTGACATTGTCTGGTGTGTTTGGAACAATTTTACCAGGCATGATAGTTTCTGGAAACGGGTTTACTGGAGGGCAAACGGTTCTAGCTGTTAGTATTACGTCGGTGAATCCTGCACTGGGCGGTGCGGGTACTGTTACACTTGATGCTAGTTATAATACTACACCAAATGGCAATACTCCAATTGTCTTCTCAACACAAACTCAAAACGATTTATTGGTGTATGATGGTACAAAATGGGTCGCTTCTAGTACTACTGGAGGAAATGTTGGTATTGTATACACACCTGGAACAGGTGGAGCCACTGGAAATCTAACAGCCAGTATTAACAATTTGACTATTACCAATGCAATGGTTAGCACAACTGCTGCTATTGTACAAAGTAAACTAAGTTTAAGTGCCGCAGGAACATTAGCAACTGGCACTAGCGGAACAGGCACAAGTGGTGCAATTGTACAAGCTGACCTGGGACTATCAGTATTTAATAGTAGCGTGTTTACCAGCACAAATGGTTGGATTAATTTATTAACCAGTACAAGTACAACTAACGGTATCCAGTTGAACAAACTAGCACAGATAAGTGCTGGATCAGTGTTAGCTAATTTAACAGCAGGCATAGCCAGTCCTACAGTAGTAAGTCCTGCCGATGTAGTGGCAGCTGCAGGCGGGGTTGTTAATAGTTCATTTAATTCAAGCGGTGTGATGATTGTCAGTTATGATAACGTAACTACCAATAATAATACTTACGGTGTGACTCCAGTTAGTATTGTTAATGCCAAAGGAGCAATTGTAAAAAGTAATGCAACTGACGGAAGTGTTGACGTTGCTATTTTAAAAGTTGCAACTTATCCAATAATAAAAGTCACAGGATCTACAGTAAGTCTCAGTACGCCAGGTGCAAGTACTAGTTCTACTTATTTTATGACCAGTGTAGGAACTACTGGTAGCGATACCGTTACAACTACTTACGGAACATTTGATACCAGTAACGGAACTCTTAAAGCAACATCTATTACTACAGGAGATACGTTAACAACTGGTAACATAACTGGTAACTATCAAGTACAATCTGGCAGTACTATTGACTTGTACAGTTACGGTGGTATATTAAAATCTGGAACATTAACAACTGGTTCAGATACAAATCTTGGAACTATCACAGGCACATGGAGTTTGCATGCCGGAAGTCAGCTACAGGCCACATACAGCGACTTGGCAGAATGGTATCGTGCAGATTTAGATTACGAACCTGGTACAGTGTTAGTATTTGGAGGCGATGCAGAAGTAACAACTACATCAACAATCAACGATACTCGTTCAGCAGGCATTGTAACAACAGCGCCTGCTTACACAATGAACAACGAGTTGGCAGGTACTAGAGCTTGCCTTGCACTAGCAGGTCGTGTTCCATGTAAGGTTGTTGGTCGTGTAAAGAAAGGTGACATGCTGACCACAAGTGCAACTCCTGGTTATGCTGTCAAAGCATTGAATCCAACACTGGGAGCAATTATTGGTAAAGCATTGGAAGATAAGGATTACGGTGAAGCCGGAATCATTGAAGTTGCTGTAGGGAGAATATAATGTCTAAACAAAATATATTTGTTGGTGCAAGTGCAAATGACAAAGGCGGGGATGCTATACGAACTGCTTTTATAAAGTGTAATAATAATTTTGATGAGTTGTATGCCAGTTTAGGAACTGGTGTGGTTCCGGCCCCTGGAATAGGGGACGCTAATAAGTTATTGGCTGTGAATGGTTCAGGAACAGGCTACTTACTGGTTCCCGATGCGTTTGGTAATGCTGTGATTACATTAGCTGATAATCCTCCTGGTAATCCAAACGAAAATAATATGTGGTACGACGACCAAAGTGGTAGGTTATTTGTGTACTATCAAAATCACTGGGTTGAAGCTAGTCCTCCTCTAAGTCAATGGAAGGCAATACCTCCTGAACATGCAGAAGGTGCAAGCGGTGACACTCAGGGTGAATGGAGTGCAGACGATAATTATTATTATTTTTGCACAGCCACTTGGCAAGGATTGGCCACACCAATTTGGCGCAGAATAGCGTTTGATAATAATAATAATTGGTAATAAGGATCAATAATGACTACACTAAATTTTCCAACTCCTACATACCAGGGACAAACTTTCCTTGCACAAAACGGAATTATCTACACCTGGGATGGAGAAAAGTGGATTGTAGAAGGCGCCCAAGCTGGTAGCATTGGTTACATACTTCCTCCGGCTAGCAATAGCAGATTGGGTGGTGTTACTGTTGGTACAAATATCAATGTGGATCTAAATGGTGTTATCAGTATTCCCAACCAAACACAAGCTGATTGGAATGAAACTGATTCCACACACATTGACTATATCAAAAATAAACCAGCCGATTTGAGTGCATTCACCAACACAGCTGGCTATGCATTAAGGACTGATCTTACTTGGAACAATATCACAAGTGCTCCAAACTTTGCTGTGTTACCCACCAGCACCGCTGGTTACTTGTACAACAACGGTAGTGGTACACTGAGTTGGAGTACCCCTGCTGGTGGAACTGGTGGTTCTACCAATGAATTAGTAAACGGAATTTATACAGTTAGTTTAGGGACAGGCGGTGTGCTAACATTGCCCAATGGCACTAATATATACGGAGATGGAATATTCCAGGCCGACGCAGTTGGCGGATTTGAATTAAATTCATTTACTGATAATATCGGCGGCGGCAAGAAGACATGGACCTTTGGCACGGATGGTTTGCTAACATTGCCCGGTGGACAACTAATTGGATCTCTAGAAGGCTCTGCTGGTATCTTTGGTCCAAACGGAACAGATTTTTTAATCAATACTCGCTTTGATAACACAGGTTCTTATCAGGCGTGGACATTTGGCACAGATGGTAAGTTAACATTCCCAGGTGCGGAAGGATTCCAAGCAACGTTTGGCAGTGTTGAGCCTGTAGGCGATGTGCTACACAGTGTCAACAGTTTATATCTAGAATCAGAATTGACTGTTGGCTTGACCAGTGGAACTCAAGTATACGATTTAGAAACTGCCTACAATGATCAACTAACAGTGCTAACCAGTCTGATGGAAGCAACGCTGTTTGGCACCGTGTTCTGGCCACCAAGTCATGATTCAATCATTGCGTTGGCTATAGAAAAAGCCACCAATCCACTCATACCAGATGCAGTAATAGAATCTGCCCAAGCAGTGTACGATGCATGGAATGCTTGGCAGTCAGCAAGAACCTCATCTGGCGTACTGATCAATGTTGCTGACAAACATTGGGTGTTTGGAGCGGCTGGTGATTTGAGAGTTCCGGGCACAATTAGTAAAACTAATATCCTGCAACTGAATAGTGCTGGTACCTTCCCTGAGGGCGGCAGTAGTGGCAATACTGCGTCGGTTAGCATTGACGGCTTTAATGGTAGACTACTGGTAAGAACTGGCAATAGCGATACCAACAAAGATTGGATATTTGGCACAGATGGCAGTTTGACACTGCCTGGCAGTTTGACACTACCCGCATCAGCACCTATAACATTTACAGCAAATCTAGTGCCTGTTTATCACGCAGGTGGCGGCGATGCTTGGTATTATACAGTGATATTCCAACCTCACGCAAACGGTGATGTTGAAACAATGATCAGTGGTGGCAGCAGAGTATGGGATCACAATCCAGGTTATCAATCAGGCGATTCTTGGAACTTTACCGAAGCTGATCACGGTATTCCAGGATATACATTTACCTTGACACTTGGCATTGTGAACGACCTTGGCGGTGGTCAGTGGTCTGCTAATTTCGCTACAGGGGAAGGTCCAGAATATCCATCAACTGTTAAATCTCCCGCAACTATCAAACTATCAGCTGATACCAAAAATTGGACCTTTGGCACAGATGGTAATCTAACATTACCAGGTGGTGCCGGATTACAATCAGTAGGTGTGACTGGAGCAGAAGGCCGTCAGAGTTTAGCCAGCACTAGAACGGATGGTAGTTTATTCCTTACTGCTAATAGTCCTACAGTAGGCAGTGTATTTTTAATGGGGCAAAACAATTATATTATCTCAGGTTCAGATATATCTGACGGCGCAACTTATAGTCAATGGACATTTGACTCTAATGGCAGTTTAACATTGCCAGGTGGTAGTGCCATAGGTTATACGCCTTCTGTCAGTACTGATATCACAGTCAATAATAAAAAATGGGCGTTTGATGTAAACGGCACATTAACAGTACCAGGCAATATCAGCGCCCAAGTAGGCAACAATCTAAGCATTAAAACTAAATCAGTTACTAATATAGCAATTGAATTCGCTGGGTCAGGATACCCTTCATTAGGTGGACTATTTGCCACTACAGGCGGCAGCGGTACAGGAATGACAGTACAAGTGTATGGCCCTAGCGGCAGTCTTGAGGCTGTAAGTATAGGCAATCCAGGATCAGGATACTTAAACGGCGATGTTGTCAATGTAGTAGGAGGTAACGGAACTGTTAGAGTCAGTATAACTCAAGGCAATTGGACCTTTGGTACAGATGGTGGTTTAACATTCCCAGATGCTACTGTTCAAACCACAGCATGGCGAAATCAACTATCTTCAGATCTATTAGTAAACAATCATAAAATATTTGGCGGTAATGGCGGTACAGTTGGTATACGAACTCAATCATATTTTAACGGCACCGGCCTTGACCCAATTGATTACGATTGGACCTTTGGCACTGATGGTAATCTAACATTGCCCAACAACGGTAAAATTACCAGTGGTGTTAACACAGCTCAGGTTGGTTCTACGACAACTATTGCACTCAATGATGGTGGCCGCCAAGAGGCGTACGATGTTACATGGGCGGGAATAGCTTGGACTGGCAACGAATCTGTGTTTACCACATACGCGGCAGGCAGCACAATCACTTTTGCCAATGGTGATGTAAGAACTATTACTGAAATTCAGAAAAATATGGTGGAGGAGGGGGAATTTACCATTGACATATACTGGTCAGGATCAAGAACACTAGCACCAGACTTAGCATTTCCAATCACGCTAAAGACCAGCAACTATGCGGCAGCTTATACAGCACCGGAATGGCGATTTGGCACAAATGGTAGTTTGACATTACCAGATGCCAGTGTTATTGCCAGTTACAAACCTGTCACAGTGATTGCCCAAACATCAACTACAAGAACAATCACAGATCAAGCAAGTGCCGCCTACATTCTGTTTACTGAAACAGTGGATACTGCTAATGCATACGCCAATGGTGTATTTACAGCACCATATACAGGATACTATCAATTTAATTTATCTATATATTTCTCAACATCAGTGACATTAAACTCAGGTAGCTTTTTCCTTATAGACAGCAGTGACAGCACTAAAAGAGTTACAATCATGCAAGATGCATGGTCAGGACGATATCTACACTACTCAACTGTGGTTCAAGCAACCGCTGGAGACACCATTCATTGTTTTGTTCTAAGGAATGCTAGCGGAGCAAATATTGAACTAGCCAGCGGCTGTAGATTGACTATACACAGAGTAAGCATTAGCTAATTACGGTAAATACACTAAAGAGAGCGGATTATGACAATACCAACATTAAAAGAGATAAAATTAGGAAATTATCCAAACGACGGCACGGGTGATGATTTACGTACGGCATTTCTTAAAGTTAATTCTAATTTCAAAACACTGTTTGATGAAGGTGCCATAATTAATGGAACTAATCTTGGAAATGGCGCGGCCATACTTACTGGAAAAAATACAACTAATTTAAATTTAGAATTTAAAACAATAACAACTGATACCACTATAATTGTAGATACAACTAATACTAACCACATACACTTATCATCAGTTACAAAATTAGAAAACGATGGCTCGCCTAAACTTGGATCTAATTTAAATCTCAACGGACATTACACTTTTGGCGGCGATACACAAAGTACAATATACGGTTTAGATTTTCCTGTATTAAATAATTTATTATCATCTGTACTGTCTAGCAATAATTTAAATTTAGATTTAGGGACAATTTCAAATCCAACAGGATTCCAGCAATATCCCAAGGGTTACCCTATAGATTTAAACGGTACTGGGGTTATTAATGGATTCAACGACCCGTTAGAAAATGATTACGACTTTGGGGAATTAATTAATACTCAAATTATACCAGTCAGTACCACAGTAACAACGGCTATCTTAGCGTCAGTGCAAACTATACCAACTAGTGCAGAAACAATTATAACACTATCTGCAGAATCGGATATAAATGTTTGGTTTTCAAATAATAGATTTCAACCAAACATTCCAGGCTGGTATAATATATCATATTCTGTAACATTTGCATCTGGTTTAGGAACAGGTTCAATGTATGTAAAAATATTTAAAAACACCAGTTCTGTTCATCTAAATGAAAATCAAGTTAATACAAATGTTAATAGAACAGTACCAATGTCTTTTCCAGTTTATCTAAATGGTATTAACGATTATGTGTTGTTAAAGGCGTATACAAGTTCCAGTTCAGGACAAGTTTTACAAGTAAATCCCAGCACTGTGTTTTCTGCTGTTTTAATCAAGTAAAGGTTGCTAAATGCTGAACATTTGGACTAAGGCATCAGGTTATAGTTTTGGAGTTCTTGCAGAAGAACTTGCTGTGAATATTCCATTGCCAGTGGCAAACGATACCGGAGTAAATTATAGTGTAATTTCGGGTAAGTTACCTGGTGGACTATATATTAAAGAAAAACACATTATCGGTAGTCCCTTCATTGTTGCATATTCTACTAAATTTGAATTTTGCATACGAGCATCTGCAAATGCTAGCAGCACTAATAGCACAATTGTTGGTGGTGCATTTGTTCCCACAACAGTTACTTCAGGAACATTCTTAGTTGGCATGAAATTATCGGGAGCCGGTATTCCAGCGGGAACATATATCACGTCCGATCATCACAACGGAACATTTGGGGTTAACACTACAGAAAATATTAATTCTGTCAATGTTACCGCAACTGGCTTTGCAGATCGAACATTCTTCATATCAATCGACAGTAACCATTTTCCAACATTTATTACATCTGCAGGAAATTTACCCATTGGGCCCAATCAACAATTTTACACCACTGATCAAACTTATGTAGAATATCAGTTAGAGGTTATAGATATAAGCATTGCAACAAATCGAGCATTGAATTTTTTTATAGCTAGTGGCGACGGAAGTTTGCCACCAGGTTTAACATTAAGTAATTCTGGCCTTATTAGTGGATACATTTTACCTTTGCCAAAAATAACTACAAATGTTGGTTTAATGAGTGTGAATGATGTGGGAGGGAGTACCAACAGTTTTGATAGTTACCAGTACGATACTATAATGTTTGATTATAATATCCCAGCTTCGGTTAAACATTCACTAAGTTTAAATTATCAATTTAAAGTAACAGTAACCGACGGGGTTAATAATGCTTACCGAATTTTTAAAATATTTGTTGCAGGAACTGACGAATTCCGAGCTGATGCAACTATTTTAGATGGTCAGGCAGATGGGTTTACTGCGGACAGTACATATGTAAGAAGTCCACAATGGTTAACTAACAGTAGTTTAGGAACATTTAGATCTAACAATTATCTCACAGTACCTGTAGCGTTGTATGATAACACCGGGGTAACATTCCGAAAAGAACCAACTAATCACGAAACATATGCAGTAGCTTATCAAATATACGGTCTTGATAATATTATCACAAGCAATACTGTGACCATAGACAATGTATCAGTTGCTCCAAAAATTGGACAGTGGTTCACACTTAATTACTATGTAGAAGGAGCATTGGACAACCTTTATCAAATAATACAAGTTGATAAATTAACTTCTACACGATACAGATTAACACTGACGTCTAAATTATTAGTTAGTATTCCAAATAATACAGCATTTTACATAGGAACATTGTGCAGATTTCCAACTGGAATTAATTTTGATCCGTTGACCGGTGATTTATACGGAATGGTTCCGTATCAGCCCAGTGTGACAGAAAAGTTTACATTTACAATTACAGCAACCCGAACTGGTGATAGTAGTCAAGAATTAGTCAGTACTAGCAAAGAATTTAATTTAATTATGCTAGGAAGTATTCATAGTCAGATTACTTGGATTAGTCCAAGTAATTTAGGAACTATTTCTGCAGACTATATTTGCACACTTAGATTGTTGGCCGAGACATCTGTAGCAGCTGCAACAGTTACATATACCGTAGTTAAAGGAAGTTTACCCCCAGGAATAAATTTAAAATTAGATGGTGAATTAGTTGGGATTCCAAATCAATTTTATAATGCAAAAACACACACCCTAGGGTTAATAACTATTGACTCTGGCTCAACTACTTTTGATAGAAATACCACTACTATAGATCGAACATATACATTTAGTGTTGAATCTGCCGATCAATACGGGTATAGCGCAATTACTAAAGAATTTACGCTTACAATTGATTCACCTAACGATATTGTTTATAATAACATCATCGTGAGACCTTACCTAATTCCTGAACAAAGAAATATGTTTAAGAGTTTTATTAATAACTCAACTGTATTCACGCCGTCGAGTATCTATCGACCAACCGACACAAATTTTGGTATACAAACATCACTGACTATGTTGGTATATGCTGGAATAGAAGCTCAATCAGCAGCATCAATTGTGGGTGCAATGGGACTAAACACCAAGCGTAAACGTTTTCAATTTAAAAGTATACAAAAAGCAATAGCTGTGGATCCTGTATCTAATGAGCCAGTGTACGAAGTAGTATACATAAAAATGATAGATCCCTTAGAGCCAAACGGAAAGCACTTGCCGTTATCAATTAACTCTGTAAATTCATCGGAAAAAATTACAGCAGATACAAGCAATTCACTTTGGCAAAAAGGTTTTGAAGTTCATAAATTATTAGACGGCTCTGGAAATATTATGTTGGATCCAATTACAGGCGAGCAAGTAAGAAATCCTACAACTATTGAACAAGCTGAATTAGATGGTCTAGCAATTAATGCACCGTTTTTTAATCGTCCTGATTACAATATCACAGTAGACAGCACAGGATATCAAATCAATACTCCTAACCCCAACACGTATTTTCCTAGTAGTATTACAAATTGGCAAAAAAGAATTAGTACATCAATTAATAGTTACACGGTAGACGGAAGTCCTATATTAGCAAAAACCGAAAGAAATTATTTGCCGCTTTGGATGCGCTCTATTCCGTCAGGACAAAAGCAACAACTAGGATACATATTAGCTATACCACTATGTTTTTGTAAAGTTGGAACAGCAGATACTATTTTATTAAATATCAAGCATAGTGATTTTGATTTTACCAAAATAGATTACACAATTGATAGATATACAATAACGTCGGCAGCTGGATATACCGACGATAAATATCTAATATTTAAGAACAACAGGATAACAGTATGACAAGCCAAATAAACTATTCAGCAATTAATGTAGCATACCCAGTAGCAGGCGTGGATAACAACAGCCAAGGGTTTAGAGACAATTTCACAGCAATACAAGCCGGATTAGCCGAGGCATCCGCTGAAATCACACTCTTACAAACCAATGGGTTAGATGTTACTCAACCTGTTAATCAGTTACAAGGTACAATATTCAACAATGGATTGTATTCACAATTTAATGGTGTATATTACAATGCTGGTACTGTTGGAGCAGGCGGTGCATTAATAAATGTAGACAACGGTCCTATGCAAAAAGTAACGCTTTCGGCCAATGCAACTTTAACTTTTGAAAATTGGCCTGACGTTGGAATGTGGAGCACTATTAGGCTTGTATTGGCTAACAATGGAAGTCCGCGTGTTGCAACACTGGATACAACAAATTCAGGAGTATTAAAAACAGTTACCGGATGGCCGTATGGTACTAACCCAGTCACTGTATCTATTCCCACTACTGGAAAAATAGAGGTAATCGAAGCATGGACCGTCGACGGCGGCACAACTGTATATATAAAAAACTTAGGCCAATATTAATGCATCCACTTTCTGGCAATTTATCAGAAATCAAAGACGGGGATCTTGAGACCAAGATCTTTGATCTTACCAAAAAATATTTCATGACAAGCAATCCTGGGGTCAAACAACAGATAAGTTTGATGTTAGATACGTACAACGAAGAATTGAGCAAACGACGCCAAGAAACCCTAGCAAAAATGATGGAAAGTCGAGATAAAAAACTTGACAGTTTAATTAAAGTCAGTTAAAATATAGGCTATGCGCCTAGATAAATTTGGTAATCCTATTTTTAATACACAAGACATATTCAAATTCCTATACCAAGGAAAACTAACCAACCTCAAAGATCTAACTGTGGATTATACAGAAGATATCAAACAGTTGGAACAAACAGCCGGACTTACATTTTCAAAATTCAACGATCAGTTAGATTCTATTAGTATAGAGGACTTTGATCAAGCACTGCAAAGTGACTGGTTTATGCCACCTGAATACAAAGATTTTGATGTAGAAGAATGGTGTCTTAACCGTTGCACAACTAAACAACAAAAAGAACGAGTATACGACGAAATGGAAGCATATCGTGATCGTAAGATGATCCCTTTGCTACAATGGACCAAACATTTTGTAGATACATGTAATGAAAACGGAATTGTTTGGGGTGTAGGACGTGGATCCAGCGTGGCCAGTTTTGTGCTGTATTTGCTAGGTGTACATCAAATAGATTCAGTCAAATATAATTTAGACTGGCAGGAATTCCTGAGATAAGTAGTAGTATAATTAAGGAGATTACAATGGCTAATCAAAAAACAGGTATTTACAGAACAGCTAAAGGTCGTGAAGTAGACATGGGCAAACTAATTAATCAAAATGAGTTGCAACCAGCTGTGGGAAATATGAAGGTAAATGCTAGAGGCGACAAGTTAGGCGCTGGTGGCAAGATTATATCTTCAGGAATTCCAAGTCAAATAAATGCAAGCAGGCCTACGCCAGTGGCTGCACCAGTTGCCGAACCAGCGGTTGCACCAGGTAAAAAAGATGTATCTACTATGGATCCAGAAGGTAACGAATGAAAGTAACAGGAAAACTTATTCCAGTTCGTAATAATATCCTTATTACGGATATGAATTTTGGTGAGCAAATATCAAAAGGTGGCATTTTTGTTCTCAGCGATGATGGAAAAAGCGAAGGTGTTAAGCACCGATGGGGCCGTGTTTGGGCGATTGGGCCAGAACAAGAAGACGTCTCTGTTGGAGAATGGATCCTGCTTGAGCACGGTCGGTGGACTCGTGGAGTCACAGTAGTTGAACAAGACGGTACTGAAATTACAATTCGTCGTGCAGATGTAAATGGAATTTTAATGGTGTCTGATGAAAAACCAGACGGCCTCGAATTAGGTAAGCATAGCAAAGTAGAGCATGCAACATTTGATCCGGCAACATTTTCAAGACCCAGTTTTGAACAATAATTAAAGTTGTTTGAGTAACAGGGCTATTGACTAGCCCTGTTTTCACCTGTATACTACATAAAAGGAGAATCCATGATTTTGCTAAATGCAGTATTAACTTTATTAGCTGTGTATTTTGCCAAAAAAGAATATGAATCTGGAAGAACCATATGGGCAATGTTTTGGGCATTTCTACTAGGCTGGGATGTTCATACACTGTTATCTGTCATATGAACTACATATTGAGGAAATAAAATGGAAATAGAAGTACAACCTAAAGATACAAGTCGTGGACATTTTTATGTCAGCCTTGCAAAAAGTGCAATTAGAATTTTGGCGGGCTTGGCACTTGTATATGGTTTGGTGTGGGAAGCTGGATGTTTCCTTATTTTAGCAGAAGTATTGGGTGTGGTTGAAGAGTTAGTGTAATGTGGAGAGTTAGGTACTATATGGTAGGCGGAACAAAGACAACAAAGTTGTTTCCTACACTAACGGAAGCTACGTATTTTGTAGTGTATAAAATACGTTCTTGCGATGTTTACGAATTTTTAAAGGTTGAAAAATGAAGGAACTATGGGTAGAAAAATACCGGCCGGCAACTATTGACGGTTACGTTTTTAGAGACAATCATCAACGAGAACAAGTCGAGTCTTGGATTAAACAAAAATCCATTCCGCATTTGTTGTTTAGCGGTAATGCTGGCATTGGCAAGACCACTTTAGCAAAGATTCTATTCAAGGAACTAGACCTCAATGATCTAGATGTATTAGAGATTAATGCCAGTCGAACAAATAGTGTCGACGATGTCCGTGACAAGATTATTAACTTTGTACAAATGATCCCGTTTGGTGATTTTAAAGTTGTTTTGTTAGATGAAGCTGATTACTTATCGCCCAATGCACAAGCGGCATTGCGCGGTGTTATGGAAGAGTATCATACTACAGCACGTTTTATTCTCACATGTAATTACCCTAACAAGATCATTCCTGCATTGCATAGTCGATGCCAGGGTTTTCACATTGAAAGAGTTGATCTTGCTGAATTTACAGCTCGGGTTGCAACTATTCTTATGGAGGAAAAAATAGAGTTTGATCTTGATACATTAGATACATTTGTCAAAGCAACATATCCAGACTTACGTAAGTGTATCAACACAGTTCAAATGAATAGTCTTGACGGTACATTACATACACCCGAGTCTGGGGACACTGGAGCTGCAGATTATAAAATTCGAATGGTTGAATTATTTAAAGCTGGTAAGATTGGAGAAGCTCGTAAATTAGTTTGTGGACAAGCTCGACCAGAAGAAATGGGTGATATCTATCGCTGGCTATATGATAATATTGAAATCTTTGGTGAAGAAGCATTACAAGACAAAGCAATTCTTATTATTAAACAGGGCCTTGTTGATCACACATTAGTTATTGATCCAGAAATTAATCTAGCGGCAACACTTATTCGATTGAGTCATCTGTGAAACAAAAGTTAAAAAAAGCGTACATGAAAACTGCAGAAACATTTGCAGAATTAAGTCATGCACGTAGGCTTCATGTTGGTGCTATTGTGGTCAAGGATGATCGTATCATTAGTATTGGCTACAATGGTATGCCAGCAGGTTGGGACAACGATTGTGAAAATACTGTTTTTGTGTTAGGTAAAGAAGTAATCGACACCGACATGGTATCGTTAGGGTATACAAAAACAGATAATGGTAATTGGACGACACTTAAATCAAAACCGGAGGTATTACATGCAGAAACAAACGCAATCGCTAAGTTGGCTAAAAGTACTGAGTCTGGGGCTAATGCTACTATGTTTATTACTCATAGTCCTTGTTTGGATTGTGCCAAACTTATATTTCAGTCTGGGATTACTAGTGTGTTCTACCGCGACTCTTATCGTAGCAAAGATGGAATACAATTCCTCACAAAATCAGGCGTAAAAGTAAAACAAATAGGAAAACAAAATGACTAAACGTATTTTAATAATGGGACTACCGGGTGCTGGTAAAACATATCTTGCTCAAGCACTTAAAAAGTACCTTGAAACAAACGGCGATTTAATGAAAGTCAATCCCAGTCGAGTGATGAACTATGAAGGTATACCAGGTCCTGGTTTTATGCGTGTAGGTGTTGATTGGTTCAATGCAGATGACATTCGTAAAAAGTATAACGATTGGGATTTTTCAAACGCAGGCCGTATTCGTCAAAGTTTGCGCATGTTTCAATTTGCTGTAGAGTGTACAGGTGAATATGTTATCTGTGACTTTGTTGCACCGTTAGTTGAGATGCGCAACAACTTCAAAGCAGATTGGACTATCTGGGTCGACACAATTAAAGAAGGTCGTTACGAAGATACCAACAAAGCGTTTATTCCGCCCGAAGTATACGATTTCCGAGTTACGGAACAAAATTGCGAAAAATGGGCAGAGTTTATTGGGGAACATATACTAGCTGATCGTAGACGTCCTACATTCGATTGGCAAAAGGAAACTGTGCAAATGCTGGGACGTTGGCAACCGTGGCATGACGGCCACCGTGCATTGTTTGAACGATTGATAGCCAAGACTGGACAAGTAGTTATTCAAGTACGTGATGTACAAGGATGGCAAGGTAGCAATCCGTTCGAAGTAGCCAAAGTTAAAAGTTTTATCAAGCGTGATTTAGATCCATTGTATCAAGGACAATATGAAATACAAGTTGTTCCTAACATTGTACACATCGGATGGGGACGCGGAGTCGGTTATACTAGCGGTGAAGAAACGTTTGATGAAACAATTACTAACATTAGTGCTACTAACATTCGTAAAGAATTAGGTTTAAAATAATTGCTAATTAGTTTTAACTATGACAAACATTTAAAAATATCATAGAAAAAATTTATAATTTTCTTGATTTTTTGTATTTAAATACATGATTATGAAGGCCAATATGAATCAAATAACAATTAAAGATCAAATAATATTCCTTCACGAATTTCTGCAAACAGATATTGAAAAAGGAGTGTTTATAACCGGATCATCAATAACATACCTTATAGAATCCGAGTATAGGAAAGTATTGTGGACTCCAAATGATATAGATGTATGTATCAACTCGCACGATTTCCAAGAAACACATAATAGATTACATGAACTACTAGCATCGAGATCAACAAAATGGGAAACCCTGACAACTACACCCGGCTACACAAATAATAACTACTATATATCTGGGTTTGTCAAAGTTAGTTTACAAGGAACAAAAATAAATTATACTAGTCGTGTAGCATGGGCAGATTATAGTGTCTGTGCTATAATTAGTGATAGGCATCAAACAGTTACGCATGAACACACACGATCGGATATAGAGAATAAAATTCTTAGGCGTACAGGCCCGTTTAGAAAAAATGAAGCAGATTCTAAAGCATGGTTAGAAAAACGGTATCAATCTTATACTAGTAAAGGATTTTTAGACAACGATAAAATAGTTTGGAAACAAATACAAGAATTTATTAAAGAATCAGACTTACCGTAAAGAATTAGGATTAAAGTAAAAAAGGGCCCCAGGGCCCTTTTTAATGACTATCTAAAATAGCAGGACTATTTTATTCTCCATAAACCGCTAACACCTCCTTCACGGCATTATGGCGTTCGATGTCACGAGCATCAAATTGAACTATGTCAATATGAGTCAATCCAGATTTCCCCGAGAGTAAGTTACAGAAATTTATTAAACCGTTATCATTCATACGGTCTGCTTGCGCTAAGTCGCCAGTTACCACCATCTTACTGCCTTCCCCTAAACGGGTTAACAGCATCTTCATTTGATTCACCGTAGCATTTTGCATTTCATCTGCGATAATGTATGCATTTTTAAATGTGCGGCCACGCATATAAGCAAGCGGACTTATTTCAATAACACCTTCTTCTAACATGTTTGCTATGTCTTTTTGTTGATAATATTCTCCTAATACGTCAAATATAGGTCTTGTCCACGGTGCCATCTTTTCATTCAGCGTGCCTGGTAAAAATCCCAAATCTTCATCTACGGAAACGGCGGGTCTTGTCACAACGATTTTGTCAACTATTCCTTCCTGAAATAACTTTATACCATGTTGAACCGCTAGCATAGTTTTACCTGTGCCGGCTGGGCCGATAGCAAGAACAATGCTCTTGTGTTCGTCTTGAAGTTTTTGGAGGTATATTTTCTGATTAGAATTACGTGCTTGAATATTCACACGATTCTTCTTCTGAGGAAGATACGGCTGGAAATCAATTATGTTAACTTCTGATGTAAAACGCTTTTTCACTCTTTGTGTCGCTCGTTGTTTACTCATCTAGTTGTGCTCCTACTCTACTGGTTAAAGTAAGACTTATAGTGACCGCCCTGATAACTACAGAGGTCCTACACTATTATTTACACAATACACAGAATAATAAACTAATACGTTATGATTTTGAACCAGATAAATAAGTATAAGATCACCTAGGACACCAAATGTACCACGATATTTTAGACGTTATACGCAACATACAAGATCTGTATGAAAACAACAGCAGCCTTGCTGTATTGAAGGATTTTGAACGTGTTTTAGAAGAAACAGACATGTATGTTTATGAAAACTGGGACGAGGGTGAATTAGCTTACGGCCCTAAAGTAGATCGTCACTGGATTACAGCTGGGTTTATGTGGGAGCATAGTAAGATGCCTAACCCTACTGCTGCTAAACGCCTAACAGAATTAGGCTGCAAAGTTAAGTATCAAAAAAGTCAGTTAATAGAACCACGTAAAATACGTACTCCTGAAGATATCCGTCCTAATAGTAAGAAAGGCAAACTAGATCGCAAACCTATATGGATTGTAGAAATACAAATGCCTAAGAAAGTAGCATTTGACATCTATAAAGGTTATATGGACAAGATGAAAAATGATTACAAAGATAGTAAACCTACCGAGGCAGCTCCTCCAGGTGCTCCGGCAGCACCAGCAGGTGGGGCGCCAGCAGCTCCGGCAGCGCCAGCAGCACCAGCAGGTGGAGCACCGGCTGCACCATCGGGCGGAGGAGCACCTGTATGAACATAACAGAAAGTTTAAGAGCTAATGACCTACAACATTTAGTTAAAAAAGTTTTTGAAATTGATAGTTTTAAAAGCAAAGTTGGTAATGACGAGGATGTTGTTGTATTGAGTTTCACTGTTGATCAAGAAGATCCAGCTAAAGATTTAGAAAACTTTTTTGAGATGGGTTATAACTTTGTATTGGATGCAGATTGCACTCCGGGTGAGTTAGACGACGGCCAGTATCGTGTTTATGTAGAACTAGAACGAGGACGTAAAGTTGCTGAACAAGTATTTGAACTTGTTGAAGGTATTAAAAAAGTAACCGGATTAGAAGAACTAAGATTTCGATATTTTAAAAGTTTTAAAAGTAAATTAGCTTCATTAGAAAATTTAGAATCCGCAATACCAAAAAGTCCAGACGACTATAAAATTGCTACCCAGGAAGACAATTTAAATAATTTTAGTAATTTTTTTAGTAATAGCTATGCCGATACATTAAATGTAATCGATGAAAGCATTTCATTTACAAGACCTTATAGTGGAACTGTTTCTTTTGACATTATTAATAGCGGAAGTAAAAACGAAATATACAATAGTATCAAAGGTCCAATAGTATTAGAAGGTAAAGACATGGCCGAAGTTATGTTCTTAACTAAGGTTATTGGTAACTATAATATTACAAAGATAGGTAAGACTTTTATATTTGAAAATAAAGGTTGGGCCGTTGCACTAGAAAGGAAAGCATAATGAGTTTTGAATTTGATTTTACACAAGAAAAGTTAGAACAGATTATTGGAAAAAATCCGTATATTGAACACTGGTACGAAGCACTGTGTCAAATATTACCCGACTACGATATTAATACAGTACCGCGTGTTGCAGCTTTTTTAGCACAAACTGCTCACGAGTCTGGCGGATATAAAGCTATTAAGGAAAACTTAAACTACAAGGCAGCAAGTCTTTGTAAAGTTTGGCCCAAGTATTTCCCTAACATAGATGTTGCAAATCACTATGCACAACAACCAGAAAAGATTGCCAACAGAGCATACGCCAATCGCATGGGCAACGGCCCAGAAGAGTCAGGTGATGGTTGGAAGTTTTGTGGACGTGGGCTTATACAGCTAACTGGCAAGGATAACTATACCAAATATGCACAAAGTTTAGAAATTAGCCTAGACGAAGCAAGCGAACATTTGACAACATTTGAAGGTTGTGTACAAAGTGCCGCTTGGTTCTGGGAAGCAAACAATTTAAATCAATGGGCTGACA
>Ga0209084_1000778_pt1 | contig 29083 bp, 33 predicted proteins | sample C_130820_MF_Meta_FD_187309 | JGI IMG/M metagenome (GOLD analysis project Ga0209084, IMG submission 187309) | Freshwater microbial communities from Lake Croche, Canada to study carbon cycling - C_130820_MF_MetaG (SPAdes) (version 2) | ecosystem: Environmental > Aquatic > Freshwater > Lake...
AAAGTGTGGCTCCGACAAGAAATTTAGCTCTAAGTGTCTTCATGATGGGAAAACAATAATGCATCGATCTACCCGGCACAAGCACTACAGGCGGTTGTCATTTGTCAAAAAATCGTTAAGCTACTGGTCGAATTGGAGCACCATGAAAACCCAGATTTTGAAGAAAGAACAGACCAAAGAGGCCGCCTCGCTTATTCGAAAGGGTGGACTGGTCGTTTTTCCAACCGAGACGGTCTATGGTCTTGGCGCATCGGCGTTCAACCCAACGGCCTGTGCCCGTATTTTTTCGGCCAAGGGTAGGCCTTCGGATAACCCCCTCATTGTGCATATCGCCTCCGAGGAACAGTTGGTGCAGGTGGTGGGCGAGGTTCCGGAAGTCGCCCGGGTGTTGATGGCGGCATTCTGGCCAGGTCCGCTGTCGCTGATTCTTCCACGAAACAACGAATTGCCCGAAATCGTCACTGCCGGGCAGTCCACTGTGGCGGTCCGTTGGCCCCGTAGTGCTCAGGCCCAAGGCTTCCTGCTTGAGTGCGGACAGGGCGTCGCGGCACCTTCGGCCAACGTGAGCGGAGCCCCGAGCCCCACCACCTTCGATATGGCCAAGGGTGCCATGCTTGGCCGTGTAGACGGCATACTCATGGGCGAGGATGCCGAAGAGGGTCTGGAATCGACCATTGTGGGTTTTGAAGACGGTAAAGCACGGGTTCTACGGCCCGGCAGCGTCACCATGGAGCAACTGGCCAAGGTACTGTCGGTTAAGGTGGAATCGCTGGTTTATCTCGCCCCGACCGAGGGTAGACCCCTATCGCCGGGCTTGAAGTATGCCCACTACAAGCCGGCGGCGGAAGTGAGGCTGTTTCGAAGTGTGACCGAACTTCCCCTTCTGGCCGAAAGCGCAGAAAAAGTGGGTGTTCTTCTGCTTGCCTCAGCTTTAAACCGGCAACCTGAAGGCTGGACCGTAGTGCAGTTTAAAGACCTGAAGTCCTACGCCAAAGGGCTGTATGCCTCGTTTTTCGACTTCGACCGAATTGGCTGTACTGTGATCTGGGCTCAGTTTCCACCGGCGGAAGGTTTGGGTACGGCTTTGGCCAATCGGCTCACTAAAGCAGCCTCCGGGGTTACTCCAGCCAAATAAAGCTGCCGAACCTGCCACAGGGAGCTTCGCGCCGATGGCTAAAAAACAAGTCCTCTCGGCCGGTGTTCCAGGGAGCCTGATGTACCTCTCCCACCCCTAACAGCCTAAGTTGGCGCGCTGCGGCTTCCGAGAGGTCAAACCTCCAGTGCCCGGGCCCGTCGGCCGTAAAATCCTGCCGATGTTGGTTGTCTTTCCGTACGAAGGCGCTCCAGACCTCGTCGCCTACCTGATAGTCGGCTTGCCCGATGCCGGGGCCCACCCAAACGATGAGGTCTTCGGGCGCAACTCCCATAGCCGCAACGCCATGCTCCAGAACTCCTTCCGCAAGTCCCCGCCAACCGGCATGAAAGGCTCCCACCACGGTGCCGGCCCTGTCGGTTGCCAAAACCGGTAGGCAGTCGGCCGTGAGAACAACCAGCGGCACGCCGCGAAGATGAGTGACGCAGCCGTCTGCGGTAGGCAATTCGTGGTCAAGGGGCCCCTCGGCGTGCACCACCAAGGTTCCGTGAACCTGATGGAGCCACACCGGTTCGTGGGCCCACGCTTGGGAAGAAGCAAGAAGACGACGGTTTTGGCGCACCGAATCGGCCTCATCGCCCACATGCAGGGCTAGGTTGAGGCTGGAGTAACTGGCGAGGCTGGTCCCTCCAGTACGGGTAGTCACCAAACTATGAACACTGGCTGGGGCGTTCCAAGCCGGATGAAGCAGGGTCATGTGGCGAACTCAAGCAGTGCGGCGGCCGCGGAAGGGGGTGCAACCGCCAGCACGTCGATGGCCGTCTCAGTGTAGGCTTCCGACAAAACCTGGGTGTGTTTGTAAAGGTATCCCAACAGGTCGCCCCGGTTGAGGGGCAAACGGTAAAGCACCGGACGCCGCAGCGTTTTGAGGGTTTCAGATAGTTTTTTTTTGAGGGCGTCCAGCCCATCACCGGTGCGCAGGCTCACAAACACCGCCTCGGGAAATTGAAGCTCTAGTCCGCGGCGCAGCACCTCGTTTTCCGCCAAGGCATCCATTTTGTTGAACACCAGCACCTGCGGCTTATCGCCGCAACCCAGGCTGGTCAGCACCTCGAGGGTGGTCAGTCGCTGAACATCCCAATCTTGATGGGAAGCATCCACCACGTGCACCAGAAAATCCGAAAAACGGGCTTCTTCCAGCGTGGAACGGAAGGCATCGATCAAGTGGTGCGGGAGTTTCTGGATGAAGCCTACCGTGTCGGTGAGCAGGATTTCCAGGCCTCCACCGAGGGCGGTGCGCCGCGTGGTTGGGTCGAGGGTGGCAAACAGCTTGTCTTCCTGCAAAACGCCGGCGTCGGTGAGGGTGTTCAGGAGGGTCGACTTGCCCGCGTTGGTGTAACCCACGATGCTCACCACAGGGAGGGAATTGCCTTCGCGCTTGCTGCGGGTGCGGTCGCGGTGGCGACGTACTTTGTCGAGCTCTTCCTTCAGTTTATCAATTTTATCGAGGATGACTCGGCGGTCGAGCTCGAGCTGCATTTCGCCGCCACCCCGGTTGCCTCGGGCGCCACCGCGCTGCCGGCTTAAGTTGGTGTAACTGCGGGCCAAACGCGGCAGGCTGTACTGCATGCGGGCCAGCCCTACCTGAAGCACAGCCTCTCGGGTGAAGGCGCGTTCGCTGAAGATTTCCAGAATCACTTCCTGACGGTCGATGACCGTCAGGCCCGAGAGCTCCTCCCAGTTGCGCTGCTGGCTGGGCGAGAGGTCGTCGTCAAAAATCACCAGCGTGGCCCCGAAGTCGAGCGCCGCGGCAACAATTTCCTCGGCCTTGCCTGAGCCCACCAACAGCCGTGGGTGCGGCTCGCGGTGCTTCACCACCAGACCCCTGCTTTCGACGATTCCCAGCGTGTTAACCAGCCCCCTCAATTCGCCGAGGTGCGACTGCGCTGTGTAATCCGAGAGTCCTGGGGGCTGCAGAGTCACCAAGACGGCTTTGAGGGCATCATCCATGGCTCACTATGGGGCCCTAAGGGTGTGGGGGTCAACGGGCCTTGCCCTCGGGTTTGGGCCGGGGTAGGTGCCTAAGACAAGAGTGGGGTCAGCATCGCCAAGAGGCTGTTCTTCTCCTGAAGCCTGACCTTGGTTCGCTCGGTTCCCAAATGCGCCAAAAGCGAACTGCGAGTTTCAGGGGACAAGTTGTCAAACGACCTTGCTGGGCCTTCAGGAACGGTATTGCGGGCCCAAAAGGCCTGCATAGCTTGCCCGGAAAGCTCGGTGAGCTCGGGGGTTCGCTCGATAAGGTGCCCAAGTTCCTTCCCCTTTGCATCAAAAAACACGTAGAGGGGGATGTGCACGTCCCCATCCTCGTGGGGGTAGAGCTGGCCGATGTCGCGGTTGTCGGGGTCTTTGGGAAGAATGTGCAACTTCAGTTTGCCTGTTTGGGCTTCGATTTTGGCAAACAGGGGCAGGTTTGCCACCACGTCGCCACACCAGTCGTGGGCCAACACCACCACGTCGGTGACGCCCTTCCAGGTTTCGATTTGCCTCATGTCGGTCTCTGTGAGCTCGTAGGCGGCATAGTTCGCTTCGATGGCCGGCCGGTTGACCTTCATGGTGTCGAGAAAGCCCGCGAAATTGGTGCCGTGCGCAAAGGCTCGGGACAGTTGATCTGGTGTCATACGCATGAGTGCGAAGCTACGCCTTTTTGGCAGGGGCGTCAAACCGCTGGAAGCGACGGGTACTTCCGGCTAAATTGGAAGCCGAGGAGCCGCCATGTACCTAGCCGAGTTGTTCGAACACCCACTGAAATCGGGCCGGGGCAACCTTGTCACCACGGCGCAGGTAAGGCCGGAAGGGTTGGCGCACGACCGTCGTTTTTTGGCCCACACCGCCGATGGCACCTTTATGAGCGGACGCAGTCATCCTCGGCTGGTGCAGGTGTCTGCTGATTGGAATGGCCAACGTTTGATTCTCCGCGCGCCAGGCCAGGACGAGCTGATGGTGGTACCGCACAGGGAAGTTCCCGCCTCGGTGGCCGTTTGGAAAGACCGCTTCACAGCTTGGGACCAGGGAAACAAAGCCTCAGCTTGGTTGTCCTTTTCTTTGCAAGACGAGGTCCGCCTCGCTTGGCTGGGCGAGAGTCAGCGGCAACTACGCTGGGACCACGATCGGCGGGTTACCTTTGCCGACGCGGCGCCCCTGCTGGCCATTTCGCATGCCAGTCTAGACGACCTGTCGCGGCGGGTTGGCCAAGCCCTTTCGATGCGGCGCTTCAGGCCAAATCTCGTGCTAGCCGGGCTTCAACCTTTTGAAGAGGACCGATGGCGTCGTTTTCGCGTAGGCGAGGTAGAGTTTCTCAACCTCGACGGTTGCAGCCGCTGCGAGTTCACCACCATCGACCCCGAAACCGCCGAGCGGCATCCGCTTGGTGAGCCGGTGAAGACTCTGGAGAGCTACCGCCAGGTCGATACAGGAATCTACTTCGGTATGAATCTGATGCCGATCAGCGGGGGTACCCTCCGGGTAGGTGATGAGGTTTCTGTTCTCGAGACGCGAAAAGGGCTCCAGTTCGCTGGGTTCACGGTTGTACAACCTTCCCAAAAGACCGCTAGTTACCAGGCTGTGCCGGGTGTCGAGCAGGAGTTTGTTCTCGTGTGCCGGTCCGTCAGGCAAGAGGCAAAGGACCTCAAGACCTTCGTCCTCGAACCTCGAGAGGGTCGTCCTACCCTCTGGCTAGCCGGACAATACCTGAAGATCCGCACTCCGGCAGGCGACCATCGTTGTTACACGATTTCGTCGGCGCCCGGGAACCGAACTCTGGAAATCACTGTGAAGCGCCTCGAGGGTGGGGTGGTCTCGAATTGGCTCCACCAAGAGCTAAGTCCGGGGTGCGAACTGGTCAGCGAAGGAATCGCCGGACGGTTCACGCTCGAAAATCACCCCTGGAGCAGCCTTTTGTTTTTGGGGGCCGGTTCGGGAATGAGCCCAATGATGGCGATGGTGCGCGACGCGGCTGGTAAAGAACTCGACCTCGATATCGCCTTGCATCAATCAGCTACCCGGGAGGAAGACCTCCTGTTTGTGGAGGAGCTTAAGGAGTTGCAGCGCCAGGAACGGCCCCGCTTGTCGTTGGGATTACGGGTCACCAGCCGGGAAAACCACCTCGACTATAACAGTCTGCTTCGGTTTTGCCCCGACCTACGTGACCGCCGGGCGTTTGTGTGCGGCCCCGACGGCTACCGCGCGAATGTGCGCGGCCTACTGGCAGACGCTGGGCTGAAACTCGACCGGCGTTACCACGAGGAGCTCTACGGCGAAGCGGCTCTCGAAGTGCCGCAAAACCTCGAGCCTGGACTTGTCACCTTTTTGCAAACCGGCAAGACGGTGACCTCCGACGGCGCGACGACGGTGCTCCAGTTGGCGGAAAGAGCCGGAATCACGATAGCTTCCTCGTGCCGATCAGGCGACTGCGGCACCTGCCGCGTGCAAGGGCAACTAGGGGAGTGGTTACTCGCGTGCCACTTCTTTCCCCAAGGGGACGCGAGCTACAACCTGTAGGAGATGCTGGTTTCTCCAGAGGGGTTGGCGGCGAAAGTGCCTGAGGAGCTCAGCGTGATACCGTACCCACCTTGCAGGTCGATGGCGATGTGTCCACCGAGGACGAGCTCCAAACCGATTCCCCCTCCAAAGGTAGCAGATACATCAGTTGACCACCATCCTGCCCCTCCAAAGTAGCCGAAGAATCGCGTGAACTCCGAGTCGTTGATCAGCCACAAGCCATTGAGGCCCAAATTTAGCAAGCCTACACCCGTAGGTGGCAAAAAGTTGATTTGTAACCCCAGCGGACCGTCCCACCACCGGTACAGAAAACCGGTACCAGAAATGAAACCCGCGCCCAAGCCGTAGTACTGAGTGGGGGCCGGGGGTGGAGTCTGCTGCGACCAAGACGTACTGGCCACAAGGATGAGCACCAGGGCAAAAAGGCAACTTTTCATACCCCAATTATACTGGGAACCTTGAAGACCTGCAAATTGTTTCTCCTGTTTGAAGCAGAACACGCGGCCCGCCTGTGTCTCCTTTTGAACATCCGGCCGGATGAACAAAAAAGGAGAACCTATGAAACGAATCGTCTTGTGGGCAGGGCTAACCCTGCTAGCGCTGCACGGCAGCTGGGCCATCGCCTGGCCTGTTCCCATTCCCGGTGGTGAGCTCGGCGAAAAAGAACTGAACGCTATCGAAGGCGAAGCCCTCTATCTGGGGGTTGACCGGGAAAGTGGTACCATGAACGTTACCTCCATCGTTCCCGGCGACTACAGCCGTATCGAGTGCTACACCGTGGGAGCGACCACCAACGTGGTGCGAAACATCGATGCCCCCTTGCCGAAAAATGCCTTGGTGAACACGAATCGGGAAATTGTGGCCAGCAACGGGGTCAAGTATAACCCGACGCAATTGGCCCCTGGTACCTACACGTTGTCTACAACCTCGAGCAACGTGGCAGGGCAAGGACCAGGAATCAAGATTGACGTGACCCAAGTTGTGACAAACAGCAGGGGCCAAACAGCCATTTCCAACGACTTTTATATCCACGGAATTCAATACACGAACACGAATGGCTGCGTGGGGGTCATGAATAACTCCATGGCCAGAGTGATGACGACCTACCTCAATGCTGTGGGACCAAAGGTGGTCCAGGTGTCCGGTAGGCGCTGACAAAAGGGTCCCGGCGACTACGCCGGGACCAACTTCAGGAGGAGTCATGAAAATCTGTTTATTTTTGGGAGCCTTGATAGGGCTCTCGGTCTTGAGCATCAACTGTTCTGCGGCTTCCGTGCTTCAGATTCAGATCGAGCATCTGTCTTGGGGGAATGGGTGGAACACTGCTGTCCAGGAGTTTCGAGTCTCCACGGGGGCCGACGGTATGATCCGCGAGATCAGTTTCGCCATGCAGGGAGGACGCCTTCCAGAACAGACGCTCTTCGTCAAGCGCTCTGGACGCGAGGTAGGTTGGTCCTGGAATCAGCCCGGCCTGGGAAAGCATACGTTTTTTCTTCAAAAAACCGAAAAAGCCTGGGAAGGTACAGCTAGTTTTACCAGTTCGGTAAGGCCATCGGAATCGCACAGCCGGCCTATACGCTTGATCTGGGGCCCTTTGCCCGCCCGACCTTGGGCCGATGAGCAGCGGGTCGCGTCTGTGAATGGGAAGCACTATTGGGAACAGCGGGTGGTACCCGATACGCAAACCCAGTGGACCGATATCTATGAGTACACGGGTGGAGAACTCCTTGAGCACTACCGCGACCAAATCAACGCCCGTTTTGTCTTCCACCGCAACGCGAAGGTGGTTTCCGTGGAACGGCTTGAGCAGCCCGACGACGGCGGTTGGACCAAACAGGGTTGGGCCACCTTGAAAGGTTCCTCACTGGCGACAAAAAACCCCGCTATTGATGCCCTGAACTGGAAAATCCTGAACAGCGTCCTGCCCGAGCCGGTCTTCCTTCCCTTTCTGCTGGAGCTCGGTCTGTGATAGGCGTTGACTTGGCCAGCGTGCACAGTCGCGAGTCTCTGCGGTTCGAGGCCGTTCATGAACAGGCATTCGATTCCTCGTGCGGGTATGCCTCGGTGGCTTCGCTTCTTGACCTCTATTGGAACCAAAAGACTTCAGAGCTTGATCTTCTTGCAGGGGAACCCGGACGAGCCGGAAACCGCGCGCTCAGCTTGGCGCAGGCTCGCCGGTTACTGGAGCGCTCGGGCTTCGAAGCGAGGGGGTACCGCATGGATTTCCAGCAGCTAGCGGGAGTAACCGGCCTGTATGCTCCTGTCTTGGTCCATTTTGACCGACCCCAAAATCACTTTGCGCTTTTGCTGGGCGTGGCCGGCGACAGAGTCGTAACTGCCGACCCGGCCCGCGGTGTCGAAGTGCTCTCTCGCAAGCAGTTTCAAGCCCGCTGGTCGGGTGTCGCACTGTTTGTGGCCAAGGGCGACGCCGTTCGGAATCTGGTTCGTCTCGAAACGGTCGTGAATGGGGCCCTGGCGCGTCACAGACTCCTAGCCCGTGTTGCCAGCTTACCATGAGGTTTCTGTGGCTGTTTGGCGCCTTTTCTTTGGCGCTTGTCGTTGCTTCTCAGGAGCACCAGAGGATTTCAGCTGCTAAGCCAACTAGTCAAGCGGTTCAGGTTGCGGGGGAATGGGCGTGGTTGGTTACGCCCCAGGGTGTCTTGTTCGGGAACCTTGGGAGCCGCATTTCTTGGGACCTGCAGGACACCGTGGAAGTCGCGGCAAGGCATGACTGGTTGAATCCATCGCCGTGGCTTTTTAAGTTCACAGGGCTTGGTACACAGGATAACAGGAGGGTGCGTGGCTCGTTGGAATGGATCATTCCCGGTGGAGCCGCGCTGTCGCTGGGAACTTCTGTCATTCTTGACCCGGTTGTTCTATCGCTTGAGGGTACCTGGGAAGCGACGGCGCAGCCCGCACTTGCGGCAACGCTTTCGCTGGTTGAGGTTCTCAACGACCAGATCTCGTGGCAGTTGGCTGTCACCTCGCGGTTTATCCCTCTCGGTGAAGAGGCCTGGACCGGTTCGCTGGGGGTTCAATGGAGCGTCAGCTGGTTTTCCGGTCCGTGGAGCCTCGAAAGCGGCGTAGCGCTATACCCCCGGATTTTCACCGGAAGCGGCGCGGCGACGGCCCGGCTCGACTGGTGACTAGAGGACTAGCCGATCCACTTGTGTGGCAAGGTCTTCGAGTTCCCTGATCCAAAAAGACTTGCTTCCCCAGCCTGGAAAGGTCTTCAGGAATCCCCGGTCGCCGCTTTGGTGGTGGCACCAGGCCAGAAAGTGTACCATCCGCATCAGACGCAGCGGTTCAACCAAGTCCCATGCTTCCTGACCGATCGCCTGAAACTCGCCGTACCCTTCGGAAAGCAGGTTCACCTCGCGACGGCAGTCTTCCCGATAGCCCGGCAGAAGAAGCCAGAGGTCCTGAACAGCCGGTCCCCAAGCGCAGTCGTCAAAGTCCATCAGGAGCAAGCCCTCGCCGGGCCTGTCGAGGATATTGCCTCGGTGGCAGTCCCCGTGAATGCGCTGCAGTTCCGTTCCCTCGAACAACGGTACCAGTTCTTTGGCCACAGGTAATAACAGATTCTCAAAATCTCGGCCGAGGTCTCCAACGATGCCTGAGTCTGCGAGACTCTCGATCTGAGGGAGGAGGGTGGTACCTGGGGTAAACACGGGACGCCACGAAAACTGGCCCGCACGGCCCACCCGGTGAAGGCGGCCCAGCAGACGTCCCAATCGCAGCCAGTCTTCGTCACCCTCGGCGTCGAAGTTGCGGCCACCCTTCTTCTCAAACACGGCGAAATAGTAGGGAAGGTCTCCCGTGGGAGTTTCAACGACAATTTCCCCCAGTGTTTCCGCTTCCTCATTGGCCACAGGCCGAGCCACAGGGAGTTCGGCGAGGGTTGCTTCCAAAAGGAACTGGTGCTCTTCTTCCAGGGCGGGCTTGTCCCAGCGGTCAGGGCGGTAAAACTTGACGATGAAATTGCGGCCGTCTTCTTCTCGCACCCCGAAGACACGGTTGATGTGGCTGTTGTAAGGAACCAGAGATCCATCAAGCTGCCAGCCCGACCATTGTTCCACCGCTTGAAAAACTAGCTGCGGCGTGAGGATGTCAAAGACGCTCACTGCACTTCCCGGGGTGCGGCCCACCAGAACACGGTTGAGATCAGTTCGTCTTCTTCCACAACCGGATGCTCTCGCACGAGGTCGAACCCCGCATCGTAGCCTGCCTCGCGCACAGCCTCGAGCCGGTGCGAGTGCGACAGAATCGTGAACTTCTTTGTTCCCGCCACCAGCACCGGAGGTTTGCGCTGGGGAATGGTATTCATCAGAAGAATCCCTTTGGGAGCAAGCAAATGTCGCATCGCCACAAAAAAGTCTTCCTCGCGGTCGATGTGCACCAACAGGAAAAAGGCCGAAAGGAGGTCGGCACGCCCACGCTGTTGTACCCAAGCCTCACGCGCTTGTTGGTCTTCCACATCAAGCACGCCCAAGGTTGCCGAATGGGTCTTGGCGGAGGCGAGTTTCACCATCTGGGGGCTGAGGTCAAAGCCCTGCAACGTGGCACTTTCGTGCCCGGCCAGCCACTTCTCAAAACGAACCAGGCTGCGTCCATCGCCACAACCGGCATCCAACGCAATCAGAGGACCCTTGCGATTCTCTGCTGGAACAACGGCTTCCAGTTGCGCTAGGGCCTCGCGCCACCAGGCACCAGCGATCGTCCAGTCGAAGCTGTCCAGATGCGCATGGTCTTTCTTGTAGTAGGGCGCGTATAGGTCGTAGCCGGAGGCTGGGTCGAGGTTTTCCACAGGCCGACTCTAGCACCAAAGCCTCCCCGAGGGGTAGCGTAGGGACCATGAGCGTTGAGGAACACTTCGACATCTGCGACAGCCAAGGACGGCCGACAGGCCGCAAAGAGGCGCGGTCGGTGGCACACCAATCGGGACTTTGGCACCGCAGCGCACACCTTTGGCTGGCCAATGCCCGGGATGAGTTTCTACTTCAGCGCCGGCATCCCGAGAAACAAACCGATCCAGGGCGTTGGGATATTGCCGTGGCCGGTCACCTGTCAGCAGGTCAGAATCCGGTTGAGGCCCTAATCCGAGAAGCGTTTGAAGAACTCGGGCTTGTTCTCGAGGCCTCAGCACTGACCTATTTGGAAGACCGACGCAAGGAGTACCAGGAGCTTGGATTCGTCGATCGAGAGTTTCAATCTGTCTTTGTATTGCGCCGCGAGGTCGATCTGTCCGAGCTTGTCCTGCAGGAAACGGAGGTGACCGCAGTTGCCTGGGAACCTGCCTGGCGCTTGGCCCAACGGCTGGAGGCAGGAGACGAAAGCCTGGTCAACCGGCGTGGGGAATGGCAGGACGTCTACAGGTTGCTTGGTCTTGATCCGATACTTCAAACATGGCCGACAAAAGTGGTTCATGGTTCTTCGAGCTGATTCTCAACGTCCTCTTGCTCAGCGGCGTCGCGTGGGTCACTTTTGCGGCACGGGGCGAGCAGGAGCGCGGTCTGGCGGTTCCGCTTTTTGCTGCCGTTTCGCCGACCCAATCTAACCTGATCTCTAAAATCCCCGCCAATGCCCTTACCCCCGCTGCACCGGCCCTAACCAGCAATCCCGCGGTCCCGTCCACATCCCCGGCCGCCAATCCTGCCAGTCAGGTAAAACCATTGGTTCCCGCACCGGCTCAAAGCTTTCAACAGGCGTTCGGAGCTCTGGAAGTTTGGGCCGCAGGCCTCGACGGCAAGATCTCACCCGACGAACTGAAGAAAATCCAAGACACCCTTTCCACCGGCTGGAACGGGACGCAGTCGGCGCGCGACTACCTGAAGACGGTGAACGACCGCATCAACAATGGGCAGGCCGACGCCGTGATCAACGAGGCCCTCAAAACCCTCTCGCAGCAGGCCTCCGAAAAGAAGGTTCTGGCGATGAACGCCGTGCTTCAGCTCATGCGAGACAACGGAATTACGTGGGAACAGGCTAAAGTTGTGCTCACCAAATGGATTACCGAAGTTCTCAAGCTCAGCCCCCTCGATGTGGTCAACGCCCTCAAGTCGTAGCCGATGAGAAAACTTCACAAGTCAGGCGATGCGCTCAGGCAAGAAATCGAGCTCACCAAGGTTACATCTGGTCAGGTGGCGCTTTGGAGTCTAGGCAATCTGGGTTTCGTCCTCAAAGGATCGCAACCGGGCGCCTGTGTTGCGGTCGACCCCTTCCTCACCGACTCCTACCGAGCTAAGAACCCCGAAACGGAGTTTATACGTGCCTTTGCTTCTCCCTTGCAACCCGAGGATCTGGCTGTCGACTTCCTTTTCATTACCCACGAGCATGAAGATCACCTCGACCCCGAAACCCTGCGGCGCCTCCATGCGATGTCGCCGCGACTTTCCGTCGTGGTTCCTTCGGGTTTGGTGGGCCTAGCCAGTAACCTAGTTCCCGGGTTGGCCCCGTTAGGCGCACAGGAAGGCGAGGTACTGAGTCTCGGACCGCTCAGTGTGACGGCCGTGTCCGCGTGCCACCCCAAGCTCGAAAAAGACCTCCAAGGACGTTCTTTGCGATTGGGTTACCTGTTCGATTTCGGGGATTTGCGCATCTATCATTCGGGCGACACCTTGATTTTCCCGGCTCTGGTGGAAACCCTGAGGGGTCTGAAGCCCGATGTGATGATCCTTCCCATCAACGGTGGTGACTTTTTCCGGGTGTCGCGGAACATTGTTCCCAATATGAACTATCGTGAGGCCGTTGATCTGACCCGGGCCGTGGGGGCCGATCTGGTTGTCCCCGCCCACTTCGACCTGTTTCCCAACAACCGGGAACGACCGGCCCATTTTGCCGACTACCTGCTGGAAGTCACCCCAGAGCAGAAGTTTCACTACTTCACGGCCGGGGAAAGATTCCTCTATCTGAAATAGTTTAGACCATCAAAGGAAGTTCCCATGGCAAAGATAGGCGTAGCAATCATCGGTGCTGGTGGCATCGCACTGGCTAACCACCTCCCAGGCCTAGCGTTGTGCCCCGATACGAGGATTGTTGCAGTGTGCGACACCGATCCCGGGACCCTTGAAAGGGCGAAAAGTGCAGCTGGGGTTTCGATAGGCTCGACCGACTGGCACCAGATCGTGGGGCGTGAAGATGTGAACGCTGTGATCATCTGTACCCCCAATCATCTGCATGGCCCTATCGCCTTGGCGGCCATAGCATTCGGCAAGCATGTGCTGTGCGAGAAACCCATTTCGATGAACGGCGCCGAGGCCCAACAGATGTGGAGCTCTGCCGAAGCAGCCAACCTTCGGCACATGACGGCCTTTACCTATCGGTTTGTACCCGCTTTGCGCTACTGTGCTCATCTGGTCCAGCAGGGTGCGGTCGGAACTCCCTACCACTTTCGGGTCCAGCGATTTCAAGATTGGGGAACGCGGAACCTCGGTTGGAGGCAGCAACGGCAGTTTGCCGCTACCGGAGAAATTGGGGATATGCTCAGTCACCGCATCGACTACGGCCACCTGCTGATTGGTCCTCTGAAGAGTCTTGTGGCGCAGACAAAACTTCTGGTTCCCAACCGAGACGGCCACCCGGCCGACGTTGAGGATTGGGTGGCTATGCTGGCCGAGTTTCAGCAGGGCGCCTCCGGAGTTTTTGAGAGCTCCAAACTGGCCACAGGTTGCGGCGAAGGCAAAGACAGCCCCGACCGCTGCGAAGTCAACGGCAGTGAGGGTACGGTGGTCTACCAACTGGCCTCTCCCCACGAGATTCTGCGCAGTACCAAGGGCGCCCACGGTGGACTGAAGGCGGAGAAGGTACCCCGAGAGTTTTTGACCTGGCCCCACTCGACCCGCGACCCCTACCAAGGGGACCCGCTGATAACCTTCCGCTACGATCAGAACGTGGAGTTCATCCACGCCATTCTAGAGGGCAGGCCCTGTACCCCCTCTTTCGCCGAGGGAGCCAACGTACAGGCCGTGGTGGATGCCATCCTGCTTTCTCAGTCACAGCGGCGCTGGGTCGATGTTGGATATCCGAAAGTCTAGAAAAGGGGGAGTCATGTTGCATGCAGTCGTTTCAGGCGCCGGGAGCGGCGTTGGTCAGGGAGTTGCCCTAGCTCTGGTTCAGCGGGGCTGGACGGTATCCCTTCTCGGCCGCCGGGGTGAAGCGTTGAAGCAGACAGTCGCCTTGGCAGGCAGCCTCGGATCGAAGATGGACACCTACCCTGTCGACCTCGCCCGGGAAGCCGAGGTCTCCAAGGTTGTCGGTGCCATTTTGGTCAAGTTCCCAGAGGTTCAGGCCTTGGTCAACGCCGCCGGTACCAATATTCCGCGACGCAGCCTCGCCGAACTGAGCCGCACAGACTGGAAGGCGGTTCTCGATACAAATCTGAATGGAACCTACTACCTCGTGAGTGAACTCCTCCCTGTGATGCGACGACAGGGTGGCGGATCGATCATCAATCTGGTCAGTGATGCCGGTATCCGGGCTAATGCCAAGGCTGGGCCCTCGTATGTGGCCAGCAAGTTTGCGGTAAGCGGTCTCACCCAAGCCATCAACTGCGAAGAACAGAAAAACGGCATTCGGGCGACCTCCATCTTCCCCGGAGACATCGACACACCCCTGCTCGACAAGCGTCCTGTACCCCCCAAGGCCGAGGCCCGCGTGAATATGCTCCAAGTTGCTGATGTGACGGCGTGCGTTTTACTCGCGCTCGAATTGCCATCCAACGCTGTCATCGAAGAGTTGGTGCTTCGTCCTCGTGCTCTATTCTGATCTCCGGGAGTTTCAGAGGCTCAGTTCGTAGCGGACGAGTTCGCCCTGGGTTTGGTTGGTGGCCAGGATGAGTTCCCGGCCCTCGTAGCCCACAATCAGCATGTTGGCGGCACCGACACCGGACTCCACCACAGAACGTGAGGGCGGAAAGGCCGCGGGTCCCGTTGTCGCAAACTGAAACAAAAGCAGATCCTTATCGCCAGCCCTGTTGCTAACCAGCACCGAAGGTTTGCCGGCAACAAGGCCCGCAAGCACGCAGTGGCCGAAGTTTAGTTGGGCTTCCCATACTTTGTTCCAGCCCGAATCCGAGGCCTTGTAAACGGCCAGAACATTGCCGTGGAAAGGCTCGATGGTAATCAGTTCTTCCTTCCCGTCGCCGTCGAGGTCGAACACCGCCACCTCGCTCACTTCGTGTGCGAGAAGCCTTACGAAGTTCCAACCGGCGCCCGGGGCGGAAAGGTCGAGTTCAAATAAACCTTCGGTGCCAGAAACCAGCACGGTAGGCCGCCCCAGAAACTGGCATTTGAGAAACCCGTGGTTCTTATGGAGGTTTTCCAACACAGGCGTCAAAATCCACTTCTGGTCGGCCGGGTGTGTTAAAGCGATGGCGTACAGCGCGCCGGCCCGCGTCCAGTCCGCAGGACTGTCTTTCGTGGAGGCAAGGTTAGCCAACAAGAGGTAAAGTTGCCCGGCTTTCTCTACGATTTCCATGCGGTGAGCAAAGGGCAGATCGGCTAGCTTGTTAGAAACTACCGACGCCCCAAGGGTAGCGATGCGGTACAAGGCTCCACCGTGGAAATTGTAGCCCAAAAAACAGCCCATGATGGCGTAAAGCTCGCCTGGAAGCTCAGGATGCGAAACCAGCGACATGCACCCTCCCGGGCCCGGGACAAGAACCTCGGCGCGGGTGTAGGGTGGGGGCGAGAGGACAACCTCTCCTTTGTCTTCCGTGGCTGCTACGACGCAGCTTTGGCCGTTACGAACAAACGTCCCCAGCGCGTAGGGCATGTTGAACTTGTGAAGAACCCGCTTTTCAAAGTGCATGGATCAAACTTGGTCAGCTTTGAGAAGTTTTTGTGAGCTTTCGGCCATGGCCTTGAGCAATAACCAGCACGACACCGAGCCAGCGTCGAGAACGCCCCGGGAGCGCTCCCCCAGCCGGCTTGCGCGTCCCAGTTTCGCCACCAGAGCTTTGGCGTCTTCCTTGCCTTTCTCGGCGGCCATACTCGCCGCCTCTAAAGCTTTCGCAAAGGAGGGGTCTTTCGAGAGAGACTGATCGAAGGCTGCCACGGCGGGGTGGAGGGTATCGACCAGAGTCTTGTCGCCCACCTGGGCTCCCCCTAGTTCCTGGACGGCTTCCAGTGCCGCGTTCAGCATGTTACTGAACACCGCCGCCTCGATTCTTTCGTGGTTGTTGCTGACTTTTGCCATTTCCCCGAAAAACGTGCCGTAGAGGGGTCCCATGGCCCCACCGATTTCGCCGAGCAGGACCTCAGCAAGGGTCGAAAGTCCCGCGCTCAGGTTACCCTTTGCACCAGCGAGCCTCGTTGCGGTCAGGGTGAAGCCCTTGTTCATGTTGATGCCGTGGTCACCATCGCCGATGGCTCCGTCGAGCTGGCTGAGGTAAGCAGCGTTCTCATGGATGGTTTGTACCATGGCGTCGATGAGAGCCCTGCCATCTTGGTTCGCGAAGTCGTTCATTGGTCGCCCCTGAGGTGTTTTTTTTCGATCTGCTTAATCCTTTCGACTTTTGCCGTGGAACCGCCGCCTTGGAACTCGGACGCCAGCCAGGCATCGACGATGGTTTTGGCAAGTTCCGACCCGACCACCCTGGCTCCCATGGTGAGGATCTGCGCATCGTTGCTCTTTCGGGCTCTTTCGGCGGAATAAGTGTCGTGGCAGGTGGCCGCGCGGATTCCAAACACCTTATTGGCGGTAATGGCCATGCCCAAGCCAGTGCCACACAGCAAGATGCCCCGATCAAAATGGCCCGCTGCTATTTCTAGAGACACTTCAAGGGCAATATCGGGGTACATTGCCGGTGCCGAGGTATGGACCCCAAAATCCTTGACGACCAACCCTTTGGCTTCGAGGTGGGCTTTGAGGAGGTTTTTGAGGTCCAAGGCGGCTTCGTCACAGCCAAGGGCGAGGCTCATGGTGCCTCCTGGCGGGCCCACAGTTCAAAGATGGCCGGCTGCGATTCGGCTCCCCGGCCCATCGCCTGTGCTGCCACAAAAATTTCATGGGCAGCAGCGGTCATGGGAATCGAGGCCTGGCTTTCGGCAGCCAAGGTGCGGGCGTAGCTGAGGTCTTTCTGCATCATGTTGATGGTTCCCCCTGGAAGGTATTGGCGGGCGGCTATGGCGGGCGCACTCACATCGAGCACCTTCGAGCCGGCCCAGCCTCCTTGTATCGCCTGATAGAGCACCAAAGGGTCGAGGCCGTTCTTCACGGCCAAGGAAAAACCCTCGGAAATAACGCCGAAGGTGACCCCGACGATCATGTTGTTGACCAGCTTTGCCACGTTGCCGGCCCCCACTTCTCCGGCTCGAATCACCGAGGATCCCAAGGCCGAGAGGTAAGGGAGAGCCCGCAGGTAATCTCCCTGTGAAGCTCCTACCATGATGGCCAAGGCCGCAGCCTTGGCACCGGCCTCCCCACCGCTCACCGGCACGTCGGCGTAGCCGATGTTGCGAACCGCGACGGCCGCAGAGATTTTGCGAGAAACCGAGGGAAGCCCCGTGCTGAGGTCGAGGATCAGCGATCCTTCGGCCAACGTGTCGATGAGACCCCCGGGCGCAAGAATGACGGACTCGACAATGGCAGCGCTAGGCAGCGAAAGGCACACGACCGAGCATTGGCCTGCTACAGAGGCGGCGCTGTCAGCGCGCTCAACACCGAGGATTCCATTAAACTTTGATTCCTGACTATCGAAACCGACTACCCGGAACTTCTTAGCGAGGTTCTCGGCCATGGGTCTGCCCATGATGCCCAGACCAAGGAAACCAACGGTTTCTGACATCAAAACTTCCTTTTTGCGTGTACGTCCACACAAACCACTATTGGTCTGGCCACCAGACCCTGTCAAGCTTCGTAACCTCTGGCCAGAGAACCGACTTTCAGCCGATAATCAGCTCACTAGTCCCGTGAAGTTGCCCCAAAAAGGACGTCGCATGATCTACGAACTACGATTATACTATCTTTACCCTGGCCAACTCCCGGCACTTCATAAGAGGTTTGCCAACCATACGCTGAAGCTTTTCGAAAAGCATGGGATCAAGATCGTTGATTCATGGGATGATGCCGAAGGCAAAGAGGCACTTTATTACATTGTTGAGTTTGCCGATCGCCAGGCCCGTGACCTAGCTTGGACTGCGTTCCAAGACGACCCTGAATGGCAAGAGGCAAAACGTCAGTCAGAGCTTGATGGTCCCATCGTCGAGCGGGTGGAATCCATTTTTATGAACCGTACTCCACTCTAATTTTCAAAGTCCGTGGTAAGCTTGAAACCACCAAGGAGTACAAATATGTCCATCGACATGAACTTCCCATTGAAGGGAAAGGTGGCTCTGATCACCGGAGGCGCCTCGGGCATCGGACGGGCTATTGCCGAGGCTTTTGCCTCAAAAGGCGTGGCGGTGGCCGTGGCCGACCTGAACGGCGCGGCCGCGGCCACTGTTGTCAAAGAACTCGGCGGCGAGTCTTCGGCGCACCACTGCGACGTCACCGATCAGGACTCTATCGCCAAGGTGGTTGCTGAAGTTCTTGCGAAACACAAACGCATCGACATCCTGGTCAACAGCGCGGGAATCGCAGCCCTTGATCCCGCTGAAGACCTCGGCCGGAAAGCTTGGGATCTTACCCTCAGCGTCAACCTCAGCGGCACGTTTTTCATGTCTCAGGCCGTAGGGAGGGTGATGCTAAAGGCCGGCAAGGGCAAAATTGTCAACCTCGCCTCGCAGGCAGCCAGTGTCGCTATCGAGGGCCACGTCGCGTACTGCGCCTCGAAGTTCGGAGTGCTGGGCCTCACAAAAGTCATGGCCGCGGAATGGGCAGGCCGAGGCGTCACGGTAAACTCAATTTCCCCCACAGTTGTCTTGACGGAACTGGGAAAGAAGGCGTGGGACGGACCCAAGGGCGAGGCGCTGAAAAAGATGATCCCCACTGGCAGGTTTGCCAGGCCCGAAGAAATTGCCGCGGCAGCAGTTTTCTTGGTTTCCGACGGTGCCGACATGATCAACGGTGCCGACCTGCTGGTGGACGGCGGGTACACGATAAGGTGAGTCTTAAAAAACGATAAAGGTGGTTGTCCCATGCAGCGGATACTTAATGATCCCAATGACGTCGTAGCCGATATGCTGCGAGGCTTCTTGAAGGCCCACTCGCGGTTGGTCCAAGCTACCGCGAACCCTAAGGTGGTCAAATACAAGGCAGCTCCGGTAAAGGGAAAAGTTGGCTTGGTGACCGGCGGAGGCTCAGGCCACAAACCGGCATTCGTGGGCTACATAGGCCGCAACCTGCTCGACGCGGTGGCTGTAGGGGAAGTTTTCTCCTCGCCTACGGCCAAGAGTTTCCTCGACGCCTTTCTGGCCGCCGATGGGGGAGCCGGCATAGCCTGCCTCTACGGAAACTACGCCGGCGACAACATGAACGTCAAAATGGCCATCAAGATGGCCGCAGAGCGGGGTCTCACAGTGAAGACTGTCGTTGCCAACGACGACGTGGCCTCCGCACCTCACGACCAGAGAGAAAAGCGCAGGGGGGTCGCTGGCGAGGTTCTCATGTGGAAAGTGGGCGGAGCCAAAGCGTCGTTGGGCGGAGACCTCGATGCTGTGATTGCAGTCGCCCAAAAAGCCATCGACTACACCCGCAGCGTTGGTATTGGGCTAACACCTTGCACCATTCCCGCCGTGGGACAACCGAACTTCTCCATCGAAGCAGGAACCATGGAAGTGGGAATCGGCCACCACGGTGAGCCCGGGGTTCGTGTAGAGCCCCTTAAGACCGCGAAACAGATGGCCCTCGAAATGGTAGACCTCTTGGTGCCGGATTTACCCTTCGTCGCTGGACACGAAGTTGTCGTGCTGGTCTCGGGACTCGGAGCCACCCCCGTCATGGAACTCTACATCCTTTACGACGAGGTGGAGAGGCTACTTCTAGAGCGAAACATCACCGTTTTCAGGCCCTACGTGGGTAACTATTTCACCTCATTGGAAATGCAGGGAGCAACCTTGACGCTTATGAAGCTCGACCCCGAGTTGAAACAGCTCATTGAGCTCGACTCGGAGTCGATGGGCCTCACCCAATTCTCCGGAATCACAGCTCCAGCACACTCTTGAGTCCTAAGGTAAAGCTCCCCGGCGGGACCCGCAATGTAAACTCCCGGTTGGTCGGGCCACCGTTGTAGCCCACGCTGAGGGAAAAGGGCAGAGTCTTGGGCAGGCGCACACTAAGCGACGCCGTGGCCGTGTAAGAGAGGTCGCTCAGGTTAGCGATGGTGCTCACACTGCCATCAATCGCATCGGTAAGGAGTTTAGTCTTGCTTAGCGAGGCAAACACATACTGCTGACCCCAACGGAAGGGCACAAAATTAGCGAGAACCAGACCGGTTAGTTCGGTATCGGACTTGCCGTCGGGGTTCTCAAACGCCTCGAAGCGAAGGGTAAAGTCGTCCAATGACTTTTCGCCGCCTAGACTCGCCGCCCAGCTGTAGGTGTAATCGTTCAACGGTACCGTGGCCCCGTACTCGCCCCAAAGATCGAATCCGAGCAGGCGGCCGCTGAAGGTGGCACCGGCCTGCGGTTTGGACGATTTGCCGTAGGAGCCCTGAACTCCAATGTTGAAGCCCCAAAGTGTGGTATCGATCCTTGCCGCTACCGAACCTTTTTCGATCAGGTCCTGCGGAGCGCCGGCAGCATTGAGCGTTTGGGATAGGTCACCAAAAAAGAACACATTGCCCACCCCCACTGGGAGGTGGAGGCGCAATCCCGGCTTGCCCGTGCGTGTATCGATGGCTGCCTGGGAGTCTGCCGGTCTTTGGTTGATGAAGTCGGCAGGGCTCCAGAAAAAGGCCGAGCCCCAATTTACCAACTGATTGCCCAGGCGCACAAACAGGATTTTGCTCACGTCAAAGCTCAGGTACACCTCAGAAAGCTGAAACTTTGGTGTATCGAGCGAGGGCTGAGCCAGTTGAAAAGCCGTTTTAAAGACCGAGTCGTTTGTGGAAGTCAGCCAGGTGTGGCCAAACGAATAGCTAACAAAGAACTGGCCCGTATCGGGCTTGTCGGCCTTCAGGAAGCCCTTGCCCGACACCAAGCTCTGTGCACCGTAAGCCTGCCGATCGGAAGGAAGAAGCAGCGAGGTGTCGGAGAGCACGCTGACCCCGCCCAGCCAGGTCAGCTTGGTGGTTTCAGCTGAGGTCTGACTGGCTGTCAACGTCTGGTCAAACGCACCTTCGGCGAAAATATCGTCTTCGGAGGCCTCATCCTGTGCGAAGAGCGGCGAAAGGGCCACAAACAATGTAAGGACCGCGAGCAGTACCCTCTTGGGTTGTTGTTGGTTCATGAGGGCACTCCTTAGCGGGATTGTTCTTCCAGAAAGGCTTGGCTGAAGGTGTAATCGGGGATTTTTCCTGTGCCGATATCGTCGTTGCTCAACAGCGTGCTCTGATTCTTCTCAAGATTGTTTTTGGCAAGGAGCTTCGTGAACAGGAACTTGCCCTTGGCAACTTCTTTGAAATCTACGTAGTAGGTGGTTCGCAGCAAGGTCTTGCTGGCTGAATAGTTCTCCACCTTCACCGGGAGATTATTGATCTTGTTCAAGTACCACTTCTGCACAGGGAAGCTCACATCGAGAGTTTTGGCATCCAGTTGGACAACAGTCGTGTCGTACTTGGAGATCTTCTCGTCGCCTGTCACTTTGGCGGTGTACTGGCTCAATAGGTCCTGCTTGCCAAAAAGGTCGGTGCGCACGTCGGTGCTTCCCACGTCGTCTTTTCGGTTGCGGAAAACAAACTCGCGGGTGCTGGGCAGATACAGGTACAGGTTGTCGTTGTCGCGATAATAGCCTTTTCCCTTTTCGCTGTCGGGGTACTGAAACAAAATGGTAAACTTGCCGGCTGTGTCCCGGCGGAAAATCCTGAGGCGGAGCACCCGATCGGCCTCGCCTTCTTTTTTTTGCACCAGGGTGAAAGTGCTGGTCATGTCGAGAGATTCCGTGTTGATTTTGTTTTCCAAATCCTTGATCAGAGCTGTCCCTACAGCGGCAGGATCAGAGTTTTGGGCCGACAACGTGGCGGCAAGGAGCAGGAATAGGCCTGCGGAAATGAAGCGGTTCATGAAGCCTCCTAGGCTCAATAGGTTTTCGAGAGGGCGACGGCCGCCCGGATTTTGCCCCCGTGGCGAGCAGGGAAGAACGAGAAGATTGCAGTAAACAACAACGCGACGGTCAGGATTAGACCCAGGGATCCCAGAGTAGGAATAAGCACCAAGTGGCCTTGGTCGAGGAAGAGGCTTAAGATTCCGGCGGGGGGCAGCGTGAGAAGGTTGCTGACGAAACCGATGATCAGAAGCGCGGCGGTGAGGCCCGCAAGCACAAACAGAAGGCTCAGGAACACGTTCTCAAAGATCAGCATCAGAACGATGTCCTTGGTTTCGGTACCTATGGCCCTGAGGGTTCCTATTTCCTGCATGCGGTCGTTGATGGTCATGCGCATGTTGATGAAAATCGAAATGGCGATGATGAACAGCATGATGGCCGCGAGGAAGCCACCGGCGGCATTGACCGCGTCGAGCACCTGCGCCAAAATGGCGACCACTTCATTCACCGTGGCGATAGTGAGGCGGTTCTCGTTGACGTCGACCCCTTCGGATTTGTTCTTGGGCGTCGATGATGAAACCACCGAAATGGCATCGGAACTGCTCTCCGGCTTGCTGGTGACGTAGCCGGCATCTTTGAGAAGGCCCAAAAGTTTTTCACGCTTGACATCTAGACCGTCGGTATTCTTGAAGTACACAAAAAGAGTGCTTGCGGAAAGCTTGTCTCCCATGGCAAGGGACTGCAGGAAGTCAAAATGGCAAAGCACAATTCCCTGCACGAAGTAGTTGGCGCTTTCGTAGATTCCCTTCACCCGGATGGTGCCGGTATTGAAGGCTCCAAAAATCGTACGGGTGCTGATAACCACCTCGTCGTCGAGCTTTAGCTTGAGGTAGTCGGCGGTATCCTTCGAAACAAGCACCCCGTTTTCTTGCGCCACGTAGTCTGCCCAGCTGCCCTGGACAAAGTTCACCTGATCGCGAAGGCCGGTGTCTTTGGCGGTGTTAATGCCCTGAAAGCTCAGGCTCTTACTTTGTCCGAGGTAGTAAACGGTGCTGGTTAACTTGTAGCGAGCCAGCACGGTTACTTCACCGGGGTACTCGTCCTCAATGACTTTGGTGATTTTGGGGTAGTCGGAGACCCCGATAAGGGTTTTCCCTTTGACAACTTTGCCGCCCGAAAGGGTCAGGTGTCCCGCCGCCGCCGAAATCAGGTTTCCTGAGAAGTTTTTCTTCACCCCATCGGAAAACGAGAACAGCAGGAGCATGAGAATGGCCACAACAAAGTAATTGACGCCAAGGGTGAAGCTGCGTTTTTTTTGGCGGAAGATGTTTTTGAACGCTAAAGAAAGGTAATAGGGCATGGGATCTCCTTAGACGCCGCTCATGGCTTTGAGAGGCGATATATCCACCGCGACGCGGATGGGGTAAAGGGTGGCCAGAAAGGATACGACAAGGACCAAGCCAACACCGGTCAAGAAAGGTACTGGGCTAATCACTAAGTTCAGGGGGCCACCGCCCACCAGATACTGCGCCACGATGTCGGGCAGTTGAACACCGCCGGAACCAAAGCTGGCAATTAGGAGAAGGCTCAAGCTGATTCCTACCACTGCTGCGAAAAGGTTGAGCAGAATACTTTCCCACAGAAAGATGGCTGAAACGAAGCTTTTATCAGCCCCTATTGCCCTCAAGGTTCCAATTTCGCCCGTGCGCTCGAGGATGTTGATGATCAGGGTGTTCATGAGAATGAAAACCACGATGAGGAAGATCAGGAAGGTCGCCCCGTAGATGACGGCCTGAAGGATGTCGGCAACGCTGGCAAAGAAGCTGGAGGCTTTGTTCCACGGAATCGACTTCACCTGAAAACCTTGAGCTTCCACGTCTTTGAGGAAGGCTTCCGCTCGCCCGGAATCTTTGAGCTTGATAGCAATCTGTGTAGATCCGGTGAGTTCTTCTTTGGCCAGCGAAGCCACGTCGAGCTTGTCGAAGGCCGCTGTGTCGGCGAGGCCAAAAATAGCATCGTCGCTGGTGGCGGCGAAGGCATCGTCCATGGTGGCTGGCAGCGAACCGGTGGCAATCCCTGTGAAATTGAACAGGCTGCTGTAGGTGCGCATGTCCATGAAATTGATGTAATTAAACACATTGCTATAGTGCTTGGGCTCGAAATACCCCAATATCTGACTGGGGACAGCATTCACGCTTCCGCCCCCCGTGAGGCTCAGAAGGGTTACCTTCTGGCCCGGCTCGAGAGTGACGCCGTACTTGTCGCGGTAGGCTTTTTTCTGCATCTCGCTGAGTAAAACTCCCTGCGAGGATGGGGACCCCTCTGAACCGAAGTACTGACCCGTGGTGACCTTCAAGTTGTCGAAGGTTTTTTGGTAGCGGGCCGTGTCGACGGCATAAAACAGAATGGGTAGATCAATTTTCGCTCCATCCTTCACCGTGGAGATCAGGCCGTAGTTCTGCCCGATGGAAACAAAAGATTCCACATCTGGGTTCGAATCGAGCCAAGTCTCAATCTTGCGCGAGTCTTCCACCACAGGCAGAGGGGTATTGAAACTGAACGGGGAAGGAATCTCCCGCGAACGGTTGGAGTAGAGTTCTAGGTCGCCGGTAAAGTAGCTAACGATGGCCTTCTTGCTTTCACTTTGCGCCGAGGAGGCGAAGGTACCGCCAAAAACGATGAGGAAGGTACCTATAGTGACCAGGCTTCCGATGAGCAGCATTCGCGTCTTGCGGCGGAGTATAGACCGCATCGCGATGCGGATCGCAGCGGGCTTGAACAGATCCCTCATACAGCCTCTCCCACGGATTTTACATTGTCACCGGCAATCATCCCGTCGTGGATCGATATGACCCGGCGAGCCTTGTCCATGATGGTGTGATCGTGGGTGCTGAATAAAAAGGTGGTTCCCTGGCGTCGGTTGAGGTCTTCCATGAGCTCTAGAATCTTCGCCCCGGTTACCGAGTCAAGGTTGGCGGTCGGCTCGTCGGCCAAAACCACCAAAGGCCTTGTCACGAGGGCGCGGGCAATGGCAACACGCTGTCGCTGGCCACCGGAGAGCTCGCTAGGCTTGTTCTTCATGCGGTCGACGAGCCCTACTTCTTCGATGAGCTGCATCACGTGGGCCTTGCGCTCGGCCTCGTTCATCCCCTTTTCCAAAAGTAGGGGCAATTCGATGTTTTCGTAAACGTTGAGAACCGGAATCAAGTTGAAACTTTGGAAGATGAAACTGATGGTGCTGCGACGGTACTTGGTGAGCCTCTTGTCGCTCAGGGCACTGACGTCGTCGCCACCGATAATGACCCTTCCCGAGGTAGGGTTGTCAATACAACCCACCATGTTGAGAATGGTGCTCTTTCCCGAACCCGAAGGCCCGGCAATTGCGGTGAACTCACCTTTGGTGATTTGAAAACTGACGCCCCGCAGGGCTTCCACCTTGGTGGTTCCCAGCATGTAATGTTTCTTGACGTCGCCTAATTCAATAATAGTGCTCATGTTTCCTCTCTTTTTGTGATTCCGTTGATCAGAATCTTGATAATCTGTTGTTTCATCGCTTGCCGGTCCCAGCCTTTTCCAAAGGTGGCCGGCGCCATTAACCCACCGAGCATACCCAGCAGCATTTCTGCCAGCACCTGCGGCTCCATCTTCCAGTAAAAGCCCTCATCCACACCACGGCGGATCAGCCCCAGAATCTTCTCGTTCATGTCGCGCATCTTAAGGCCCATTTCCATCCGCTCCTCGGGCGACAAAATGCTGTCCATGAAGTGCCCTACATGATGGTGAATCTGGAAAAACGACCGCTGCGAATCGGCATCGTCAATGTAGTTGCCAATCAGGTCGCGCAAGTTGTCCACCGGATGGCTCGAACGTTCAAATAACCGGTCCATTCGGGCGCTAGCTTCATCCATCGAGTCGCCAATAAGCGACTTAACGATGGCCTCCTTGCCTGGGAAGTAATAGTAGAGAGAGGCTTTGGCGTAGCCGAGTTCCACCGCTATATCCTCAATGGTGGTGCCTTCGTAGCCCTTGGTCGCAAACAAGCGCAACGCCGCGTCCTTAATCTTTGCCGACTTTCTTCCTCTCTCACCTAGCTGCCGCGTTGTCCGGCTTTTGGCCGTCATTAGCCCTCCTCGTCCCTTAGTTCTGTTTTTCGAACGCTGGGTCGAAAATAGAAGGTAACTGGGGGGAAGTCAACTAGCTTTTCAACAATTCAAGGTAATGGTCCCCACTCTTGTTCAGATATTGCATCGGGACGCACATATATCTAGAATGTCCAATATGATAAAGTTCAACTTAACGGGGAAGATCCTGCTGGGGGTTGTTTTCCTTCTGGTTCCTTTGGGCCAGACACTGACGTCGGTTGTCCAATTTGGATCTACGACTATCACGACGGCCAATACAGAGCGCAAAGGCCTCGCTTTAGCCTCGCCGCTTCTGGAATCAGCGCTGCAATGGCAGATCAAAGGACCCGACAAGGCTGGAGACTCGAAATTGTCGGGTCTGGTGGATACTTATGTGAAGCTGCTGGCAGCCACCCCGGAACTCACCATCAACGAGGCGTCCTTGACTGCTGGCGGTTACTCATGGTTAGCGCCTGAGGCCATCCGCGAGGGTCTCTTGAGTGGAGCCGGCGGTAATCTCGAGCAGTTCAAGGTGCTGGAGAATGCACAACTCGATCAGGTATCGGCCATCGCTGACGCCTCCTCCCTGGTCCTCGACCCTGACATAGACAGCTACTACCTCATGCTAGGCATCTTTGATTCATTGCCTGCTTTGCTCGCCGGGGTTACCGGTATCCGCAACACGTTAGTGAGCGACAAAGAGATGAGCGGTCCTGAAAAGGTTGTAGCCGCCGCAGCAGCAGACTCCTTGGAATCAAACTCCAAAAAGTTTGCCTTGAGGGTGTCGCGATCCATCGATACCGATGCCAGTGCACACGGTGCGGTGGCCGGATTCAGCGAAACGGTGAAGCCCCTGCTCACCACCGTCACCAGTCTTGGTACCGAACTCAAGGCGCTTACCTCCTCCGCTGTGCTCGGTGGTTCCCTTGACCGGCTCGCCTACCACTCCAAGTTGATTTCTTACGTTACCCAGCTAGCGAGTTTCCGAGCCACTGCAGTAAACGTGATGGATAAAATGCTGTTGGCTCGCATCGATGAGGCTCAGAAAAGTCTCTGGGAAGCCATCTTGGGAGCCTTGGCCAGTCTGGTCGTAGGGGCCTTGGTGCTCACCTGGGTACTCCTCGACGTGCGTTTCCGGGTCCGCGGCCTCGAAAAAACAATGTCTGCGGTCGTTTCAGGGGATCTTACCCAAACACTGCCCACTCGACTTCTCAAATCGAACGACGAAATTGGGCAGATGGGCAAACACTTCAACGAACTGCTCCTGATGCTTGCTGAGTTGCTCAAACAGATTCAACTCACCTCGGTTCAGATCACCGACATGGTGCAAGGGCTTTCGGCCTCATCGCAGGAAATCAGCGCAACCGCCAATGAGCAGGCCGCGGCTGTGAAGGAAATTGTCTCTACCATTGAAGACACCAACCATCTGGCCAAAAATATTTCGAACCGGGTAGAAGAAGTGAGCCGCATCGCCACTGACACCAAGGGCAATGTAGAGGACGGAGTCACGGCTGTTCAAGACAATATTTCGAAGAGCAACGAGATTCATGACGCCAACAGCAAGACAATTTTGGGTATCAATTTTCTGAGCGACAAGATCAAAAACATCTGGGACATCGTCAACATCATCAACAGCATCGCTGACCAGACCAAGATTATTGCCTTCAACGCCGAACTCGAGGCTTCCAGTGCTGGAGAGGCAGGCAAAAACTTCCAGATCGTTGCCTCCGAAATCCGACGGCTGGCTGACAGCACCGTCACGTCGACGAATGAGATCAAAATCCGCATCCAGGAGATTGAGCGAAGCAGTGACGCGCTTCTGCTATCTAGCGAGCAGGGAACTCTTCAGATCCTCCAGGGAAAAGACCTCTCGCAGCGCATGAACAAGCTCTTTGGCGATATCGCCCTGAGCTCTGAGGTGAGCAGTAGTTCTACTCAGCAGATAGCGGTTTCGATACGTCAGCAAGTGAGCAGTTTTGAGCAGATTCTGATTGCTATCAAGCAGATTTCCCAAGGCGTGGACAACTTTGTGGTGTCAACGAAGTCTACCTCCGGCACCACCGAGAACTTGCGCAAGATGTCTACAAAACTTTCGGCCATGCTGGAGAAGTTTGAGATGGCCGAAGAGTAAGCAAAATGGACTCAACACAGATCCTGGCAGAAATAGAGCTGTCTCAGAAACTGGACGACCAAGGTGAAGTAGCTACCCTCGACGATACTAAGTACATTATATTTACCGCTGGAACAAGGCTTTACGCGCTTTTGGCCGATGACGTACAGGAAATCATGCTTGGATCCGAAATCCACTACCTGCCGTTTCTGCCTCCGTTCGTGCGTGGCCTGATTAACCGGCTTGGCGAACCACTGACTGTTCTCGACCTCGATTACCTTTTGCAAGGGCGTCCCTTACAGGGTAAGGCCTTCATTATCCTCAAGCCCCACTTGTCAAAAATGGCCTTGCTGATCGATGCGGTGCAGGACATAACCCGGGTACCAGCAACTTCCATTCGTTCGGTCGCAGAAGGTAGTCAGGGTCAGGACGCTTATGTCGGTGGTGTTTTTGCCCGCAAGGATGGTGATGTCATCCTGCTGTCACTTGAGCACATCATTGCGGCGGTTCGGAAGGCTGTTGATGTCACGAGCTGACTTTCTCGTGCTCCACTACGGTACTTTCGACCTCTTGTTTGCGCGAGACACCCTCTACGCCTCAACGTTTCGAAAACCAGCTCAGGGCGTAGAGGGTCGCGCCAAAGTTATTTTTGGCAATCGAGCCATTCCGGATATTGATCTCGACCTTTATGTCCGTCACCTTTTTCCGAAGGCCGTCGCGAGCCTGCCTCATCTTGGGGCGGTTTGCAAAGTGTCTGACTTAGAGAAGAACCAGGAATTGCTCGAGGGAGAGGAGTTGTTCGCGCTGGCAATTCCGTCGGATTCTGAGGTGAGGGCCCTCGAGCTCTCGGAGTTTCGGCCCCTGCCGTTTCACCTGCGCCCCTGCCTCGATCGTCACGGCTTGCGGGCAATTCGTTTTGAAGGCCTACGAATTCAGTATTTCTGCGATGCGGGTGTCTTTATTCCGGGATGTCTGATTTTTCATCACCTTAAAGGAGTTCAGGATGACCATTCTGGTGGTTTCACCTTCAGCCCTGTTGCGCTCCACGCTTAAGGAGCTCCTCATCCAAGTTGCAGGGGTCGACACGGTGCGGGAACTCGGTTCTGAGCTTCAGCTGGAAGC
>Ga0209084_1000779_pt1 | contig 29041 bp, 22 predicted proteins | sample C_130820_MF_Meta_FD_187309 | JGI IMG/M metagenome (GOLD analysis project Ga0209084, IMG submission 187309) | Freshwater microbial communities from Lake Croche, Canada to study carbon cycling - C_130820_MF_MetaG (SPAdes) (version 2) | ecosystem: Environmental > Aquatic > Freshwater > Lake...
GTGTTGTTGTTGATCCATGGAGACCAATATATCCACGTTGAGCAGGGAAGTGAAGCACCGTTCAGAAAAAATCGGTTGTGGACAACCTAAAGTTCGGCTGGCATTCATTTATTTTTTTAAAGTTGGCAATCCCGCAGCCTGAGAAAGTTCTCAAGCGATTCTGAAACCGATCTCCTGCTCTCTCTCAGGCGGGCACCCAGCAGACCTGATTTTAAGTTGACAATCTCACTGCAATGGGTCTATCGTTCGTGTACGTACACGAAAATTGGCAGCGGAGGATAGTTGGATGAAAAATCAGAGTCGTCTGGAACTAGGCACTGGCCAAAGGTCGTTTCCGCAACAGGCAGGAGAGGTTGCTTTTCTTCTTGGTGGTATCGGAACAGGCACTGTTTCACTGGGGGTGACCGGGGAACTCAAAGACTGGGAGATTTTTAACCGCCCTGCAAAGGGAAGCAAGGTCCCGTATGGTTTCTTTGCACTGTATGCACGTGCTGAAGGTGGAGTGCCCGCCGCACGGGTTTTAGAATCAACAAAGATCAGTCCACATACCCAAGCGCACGGCTATCATCCTGGCGAAGTCCGGGGATTGCCCCATTTTGAAAGCACTCGCCTCAGAGGGGAGTATCCATTTGTTTGGATTGACTTTGAAGACCCAACCCTACCTGTCCAGGTGAGTCTAGAAGCATTCAATCCGCTTATCCCTTTGAACGCAGAAGCTTCTGGCATCCCTGGCGCCGTTTTTCGTTACAAAGTGAAGAATGTTTCTCATACCCCTTGTGATGTCACCATTGCGGGTTCTCTACCAAACCTATCGGGGTTTCGAGGCTACGACATCTTCGACAACATGATTCCAACCGAGGGTGACCTCAACGAGTTTCGAGAAAAAGACGGAGTTCATGGGCTTTTTTTCTCGTCCTCGACTTTGAGCCGGAATGACCATCGATATGGAAACCTAGCGCTCATCACTCGCGATCCGGCAATTACAGTGAAAACCCTTTGGGCGGACACCGGCTGGTGGGATGGAATTCAAGACTTCTGGGATGATTTTTCCTCGGACGGCCGACTCGAGTTGAGTGTACCCTCAGGCACCAAGACCAAGGTGGGACCCCCGACACAAAGGGTTGGCTCCCTTGGTATTGTTAAGAAACTTGGTCCCGGAGAGGAAGGGATCTTTGAGTTTGCATTGGCTTGGTATTTTCCAAACCGAGTTGCTGATTGGGACGAAGATGCCAAATCGGGTACTGTGCGAAATTTTTACGCTACACGGTTTACCGACTCGTGGGATGCTGGATCCTACCTGTTAAAAAACCTTACCCAGCTCGAGAAGTCAACCAGAGATTTCCACGAGGCTTTGTTCTCTTCTACCCTTCCAGAGGAAGTGCTCGACGCGGTATCGAGCAACATAACTGTCATCAGGAGCAGTACTTGCTTTCGGATCGAGGAGGGCACTTTCCTTTCTTATGAAGGGTCACACAACACAAAAGGCAGTTGTGAGGGAACCTGTACCCATGTGTGGAACTATGCCCAGACGCTGGCCTATCTTTTCCCCGAATTAGAACGCACCGCCCGACGCGTGGAGTTCAACTTGGAAACTGATGAAGTTGGAAACATGGCTTTTCGAACGCTCCAAATTTTTGGTAAGCCAAAGTTTTCTGTCCATCCTGCCGCTGATGGCCAGCTTGGGACAATTGTCCGCCTCTACCGGGAATGGATTCTTAGTGGAGACACAGACTTCCTCAAAAGTGTGTGGGACAAAGCAGCCTTGGCTATGGATTTCACATTTTCCCGTTGGGATCTCGACGGTGACCTGGTACTCGATGGCCAACAGCACAACACCTACGATATAGAGTTTTATGGACCAAACTCCCTGGTTAACTCGTTATTCTATGCAGCGCTGCGGGCGGCCTCCGAGATGTCTTTGGCCATGGGAGACAAACAAAGGGCTCAACGCTACAACGCAGCATGGGCAGCCGGAAGTGCCCGCATGGATAAAGAACTATGGAACGGCGAGTACTACCGCCAAAAAGTTGCCGTTCCCGATGAATATTCTTATCAGTATGGCGAAGGTTGCCTTTCAGATCAGCTCCTCGGACAATGGATGGCACACGTGGTAGGACTTGGCTATGTACTCCCGGCAGATCATGTCAAAACTGCCTTGAGATCAGTTTATCAGTATAATTTTTGCGAAGACTTGAAAGGCCACCAAAACGTCCAGCGGGTTTATGCTCTCGAAGATGAAAAAGGTGTGTTGTTGTGTACTTGGCCGCGCGGCGGTAGACCTCGCCTTCCCTTTGTCTACTCCGACGAAGTATGGACCGGTATCGAATACCAAGTTGCAGCACACTTAATTTACGAAGGTATGGTTCAAGAAGGCTTGAGCATAGTTAAGGCTGTACGCGACCGCTACGATGGGTACAAAAGAAACCCTTGGGATGAGGTCGAATGTGGGCACCATTATGCGCGGGCTTTGGCGAGTTGGTCAGTCCTTTTGGCCCTAACAGGTTTCCGTTGCGATTTAGTCAAAGGAACAATGAGTTTTGCCCCGGCCCTTAATGCTGACAATTTCCAAACCTTCTGGTGCCAAGGGAAAGCCTGGGGGACATACCGGCAAACAGTCGACCCCCAATCTGGAGAAGTTAATTGGTCGGTCGATGTCAAATATGGCTCTTTAGACGGAGTTACGGTAAACCCTAAGGCCTGATGCCAGTTTTCTGCAGATTTTACGACAGACGGTGAATTGGCGTCGGAAACCCGGGATGAAAAGCGTCTTGCCGGACAACCGAAAGAACTGCTCCTAGACCTCTTACCTCGCTCAAAACCTCGCCGAAAACCCGAAGTGCAGTTTCAGCTGAGCATTCCCACCGAGCGTTGAATAGGAAAGCATCGGGCGCATTGAGAACTCGTTCCACTGGATCTGCACTCCAATCTTGGTTTGTGGTCAGGCTGGCTTTCCACGTGCCTGATTTAGTCGTCCAAAAAACTTTTACATGACCGACGGGTATTTTTTCAGTGGAAAGGATGCGGCTCATTGCCTGTTGAAAGGCGTCCACCAACCCGGTTCGAAGTTCCCCGGAGCCATGAACTTCAACAGCGGCGTCCATCCACGCTAGTTGAGCCTCCCCTGATCCATATAATTTATAGTCAACTTGGTTTGAGTTGAGAACTGCCCCAGAAAAGTCAGTAAGAGCCTTGCCCCATCGTGCAATTTGACTAGCGTCGTGGGAGTTCTGAAGCAATACCGTGCGGGCTGGAATCAGGATGCGCATTCGTTCGACGGCCTCATGTGCGTTTTCAGGACTCAATAAATCTGACTTGTTGACGATCAAGATGCCTGCTTCTTCCAACTGCCTTTCAAAGATGTATTGCACAGAGTCAGAGAAAGGCAGAGGAATACCGGCCAGTCGGAACCACAACAGCGATGCGTCGACAAAAACCGTCGAGGTTACAAGCGTGACCCCATTTTTCGTATCGGCAATAAGCGGTTTAACAACCGTGGCAACAAGGTCCGTGCAGGAACCAACTGCCTCGGCAAGAACAATATCGAAGGGTCCATCCTTTCTCAGAAAAGCCAAAACCTCGTCAAACTCCTGGTACCTACAACAGAAACAACCACCTCGAACTTCACTCACCCGGACACCTGTGCTCCTCAACCATGAGGTATCAACAAGGGCAACTCCCTGGTCATTGGTCACCACAGCCACCCGTTTTCCTTCACTCAGGTATTGTGAAGCAAGAGCAGCAATAGCGGTCGTCTTTCCGCTACCCAAAAAGCCGGACACGAGGTGAATGAGCATTTACTACCTCAAACCGAGCTTCTCTGAACGATCCTGTGATCGGTCAGCGTAACTTGCGGAACATCGGGTTTTCCTTCCATCAAATCCTTAAGCACTTTGAAGCACGTCCGAGCCAACAAGTCGATGTTTTGTGAAACAGAGCTCAAGGGAGGGGAAGTATGAGACAAAAAATCGATGTCGTCGAAGCCCATGACACCAACGTCTTCAGGAACGCGAACGCCTGCCTCGCGCAGAATCGACAGCGTCTCCAAAGCATAAATATCGCTTGAGCAGAGAACGGCTGTTTTTTCGCCTGTTGTTTTGGTCAACTCAAGAATCTTGCTTTTAGGGTGTTTCTCATTGAGAACGACGGGCTCTAAACCCGCTAACTTCATCCCGTGCCGGTAGCCCATGTAGCGTTCGGAGACCGCATAAGTGTTCTCTTTTCCCCTGTAGACCAGCGGAGGACTAAAATAGATAATCCGCCGGTAGCCTTTTCCCACTAGGTATTCTACGCAATTCCCCATTGCCAGCTTGTCGTCGATGGAAACAAAAGGTATCGACGCAGAAACCCTGTTACCCAGCGTGACTAACGGAACGTTCAGCAGTCGGGTGAAACGAGTGAACTCCGCTCCTTTGTTGATAGGAAAAATGATTAATCCATCGACCGGAAGACTAACCAAGTGATGAAGACACTCAAGTTCTCTCTCAGCTTTGTGTTCAGAAAGTGTCAAATGGAGGAAATAGCCTTCCTCATGGGCACAAAGCACCAAGGAATTGAGCACTTGGGCAAAGTAATGATTATCAAGATCAAATAAAACCACTCCTATGGTCCAATTTTTCCCGGTCTTGAGGCTCCTGGCGGCCAAATGGGGACGATAACCAAGTTCCCTGCTGACCTTGAGGATCTTCTCCTTGGTTTTCTGTGAAATCCCCGGTCGACCGTTCAAGGCTCTATCCACGGTACCCAAGGAGACGCCACAGATCCTGGAAATGTCCTTCGAAGTAATCACCGTTTAGATTCTACCTCACTTCAAGCAAAAGCGTTTACGACAACGATTTTGCGGAAATGTAATGCGCATGTCAACCAATTTCGAGCATGAACTCTTGGCATTATTCTCGATCGGCTCGGAAAACGTCGATTTTGCGCAAATGCTCTGGTGGCTTAAAAGAAAGCAAGTCGCATTTTCGTTGACAGATCAAATTTGTCATAATATAAATAGTGCACGTACACGGTAATATAGCCACCTCGTTCGAGTTGGAATCGTGACATTTTGTTTGGAGGCATAAGATGAACAAAAGGACGCTAATGATTTTGCTGGGTTTCTTGGTATCAGTAGGGTTAGCTGTAGCAGAGCCGGTAACTCTGACTTTGGCCTATCCTACGGGCGATTCTAAGGTTGAGATCATGAAGCAAATCGTGAAGGAGTTCGAAAAGCAAGAAAAGAACCAAGTCAAGGTGAATGTGATCGTTGTTCCGGTTGCAAACCCGGCAGCCTATTGGGGTTCTTACTTTGACAAATTGCAGACGATGATTGCTGGTGGCGACGCACCCGATGTGGTTCGTGTTGCTATTGAAGGAATTCAGACTTTTGCCGCGAGGGATTTGGCACTTCCGCTGAACCAATATCAAAAAGACGATCCTCAAGCGGTCTTGAATTATGCTGATCTGGCTCCTAAGCTGCAGGCTCCCTTTGAGATTGGCGGTAAGGTTTACGGTTATGTTTGGGACTGGAACAATGTGGTTATTCACATCAACACTGACATGCTAAAGGCTGCAGGCCTTCCGTTTCCTGGGCCAAATTGGACTTTGGAAGATTTCACGAAGTACGCCAAAGCGATGACTAAGACGGTGAACGGTCAGCAGGTTTATGGATTTGCCATTCCTAACTACTACTTCGGGACTGAAGGATGGCTCTATGCCAATGGAGCAGGAATTCTATCCGATGACATGAAGAAGGGCGCCTTAGATACACCTGAAGCAAAGAAGATCATTCAGCTTTTCCGGGACATGATTTACGTGGACAAGACTGCGCCGGTTCCAAACGCAACAACAGACGCTGTCAATCTTCTGATGACCGGCAAAGTTGCCATGATTGCTGCAGGTCGCTGGCCATTCGGCTCCTATGTGGCGAACAAGTTCACATCGGTAGGAGTGCAGTACATTCCGCTCATGAAGAGTCCAAGAACGGTAGTCTTCGGATCGGGTGCATTCCCTGTCATCAAGTTGACCAAGCATCCTAAGGAAGCCTACAGACTTTCTGCATTCCTGAGCGGAGCCTATTCGCAAAAAACGGGAATCAGTATCGACTCTATTCCAACACGAACCTCAGTAATGAAAGAAGTTCTGCCCACGACACCAGGGAAGAACTGGGAGATTTATGGCGAAAGTGCGGCCTTTGCCAAGGCCGTTCAATCTCCGCCCGGTTACCCTGAAGTAGCGAGTATTTTCGACCGCTACACTTCGTCGGTGTATTCCAACCAGTTGGAAGTTGGCGCTGCAATGAAGAGTGCTAGCGAAGAAATCACTAAGGTTTTGGCGAACCAGTAAGTCATGATTACGCGGGGACGGTTTCCAAGGAAGCCGTCCCCTTGTAATTCGTTACCAGAGTTTTGTTGCCCTGGTATGGAGGAAGTTCCTTGTGAATAAAAAGTTTAGTGACGCCATTGCAGGGTACCTCTTCATCCTTCCTGTTCTTCTTCTCTTCATCGTCCTTACTCTTGGTCCGCTCGTAGGAACTCTACTGCTAAGCTTTTCGAAGTTCAGTCTCCTCAGTTCTTCGCGGTGGGTTGGTTTGTCAAACTTTTTCAACTTATTTACGGATGCCCGGATGGGTGTTATTTACGGAAATACACTATTTTTCGTCTTCATCCTGGTTCCTCTTCACGTTATTGTCGGCTTGGTCCTGGCCGTTTCCGTTGAGGGACTGACAAAGGGTTCGGCGAAATACCTCTTTCGGACCACATTCTTCTTCCCAGTTCTGGCGACGACGGCCTCTGTTGCCATCGCTTGGGGTATGATGTTTGATACGTCTTTTGGCTTAATCAATTGGTTTATAGGATTAATTGGTGCGAAGGCAATTCCCTGGCTCAATTCCCCTGTTTGGGTTTATGTTGCTGTAGCCATTTTTAGCCTTTGGAAGTTTATCGGAAACTCGTTCATTTATTTTCTTGTGGGACTTCAGTCTATCCCTGTCGAACTCTACGAGGCTGCGATGTTGGATGGAGCGTCCCCGAGGCAACGGTTCTTCCGGATTACGCTGCCCATGCTTTCGCCGACCATGTTTTTCGTGGTCGTCAACCTCATCATTGGGGCAGCGCAGATTTTTGATGAGCCATACTTCCTGACAGCTGGGGGTCCGGGAGATTCTTCACGAACCGTAGGGCTCTATATTTATGAGACAGCCTTTCAGTACCACAACTATTCCTACGGTTCTGCAGTAGCGCTCAGCCTGTTTTTGGTCATCTTATTAGTCACCCTGCTTCAATTTAAGTTGCAGAAAAAATGGGTCTTCTATGGCAACTAAGTCTCTAGAAGCTAAAACGCTCGGGAAAAATGTTGGGCGATTGTTTCTCCAACTGTTCCTGATTCTTGTCGGGCTGTTGTACTTTGCCCCTTTTCTCTGGATGTTCTCTACTTCGCTCCGCTTGGCCAAGGATTCTTTCTCTCTTCCACCTGCCCTTTTTCCTACGGCCTTTGAAATTGGCAACTACTTCGAAGTTTTCAATAAGGTGCCGTTCTTCTCGTTTTTCCTCAATAGTTTCAAGGTCGCCGTTGTTGTCGCTTTGGGAAACGTGATTTTCTCAAGCATGGCAGCTTACTCTTTCGCCCGTATTCGCTTTCCAGGCCGGAACATCCTATTTCTGGTGTTGCTTTCAGGACTTATGATCACCAATCAAGTCACAGCAATTCCGCAATTTATCTTGATGGCGAAACTCCATATGATTGATAACACTTGGACACTAGTTCTGCTCTGGTTGGTTAACCCGCTTGGCATCTTCCTTATCCGACAACAGATGATGGCTATCTCTGATAGTTATGAAGAAGCCGCATTAATGGATGGCGCAAATCGATGGTGGATCTATTCAAGAATTATGGTACCGATGTCGGTGCCCGCGATTTCAGTTTCAACGGTTCTTTGGTTTGTGGCAAACTGGAACGATTTCTTCCGGCCACTGCTTTTCATCAACACTTGGGAAAACATGACCTTGCCTCTGGGTATGACGGCACTCACCGGGGCTGTTGGTTCGGGTAATTATTCGGCTGTTTTAGCGGGGGTGATGCTTTCGCTTCTGCCGTGTGTTGTTATTTACATCTTTGGACAAAGGTATCTGCTTGAGGGCCTTAGTACTGGTGGCCTAAAACAATAGCGGGTCTTGTGGCTTTTTAGTTAAAAACAAGGAGAGGACTGATGAAACTCAAAAATAATCCCGGAGGCAAAGCGCAGACAATCTCCGAAGCCTTCCACTACACAGGAAGCAAGGCTCGGGCGATTTCTTTTCCGCTTGGAGGGATTGGAACTGGTTCAATTGGGCTTTCTGGCACGGGTCGTTTCGTCGACTGGGAGATTTTTAACCGGCCCAACAAGAACAGCTACAACGGATTTTCTTTTTTTGCTCTCAAGGCAGAGTACAAGGGTGAGGTGAAGCTCGCAAAAGTCCTTCATGGCGACCTAGATGCATCTTATATGGGAGAGGGTACCAACCAATTTAGTGGCTTTGGCTTTGGAGTCAGTAGAGAAACGGTAGCTGGGTTTCCTCATTTTAAGAACACCAAGTTTGACGGTCGTTTTCCTTTTTCTCGGATTGAGTTTGAAGGCGAAGATCTTTTGAGCGTGGAACTGACCGCTTTCAACCCCTTTATTCCCATGAACGAGGATGATTCTTCACTTCCCCTAGCGTCGTTTGAATACAAAATCACGAACCATTTTGATCATCCTCTCGACTGTCTTGTAGCTGGAGTCATGACCAATCCTTCCAGAAACAAACCTCGTAACGCCTTTGTCGGTTCTACAAAAAGTTCTTTGATTCGGATGGACTCTTGGGATGAAAGCCCAGAATCTCCGTCCTTCGGGGACATGAGCTTAAGTTCCGAGTGTCTCCCTGAGGAGGTGAGTTTTCAGGAGTACTGGTACCGCGGAGAATGGTTTGATAACGTTACGGTATTCTGGCAAGAGTTTTCACGGGCAGGTCGTCTTCCCAAGCGGAAATACGATGACCCTCGAGTCTCGACTGGCGTGAATACATACAATTCGCTGGATACCTGTACTCTTGGGGTCACGCGAACCATTGCACCCGGCGAGACAAAGTCATTTCGATTTTTGGTGTCCTGGAGTTATCCAAACTTTGTGAACTACTGGAATCCTGGGCCCTTAAAGGCAGATGGAAAATTGCCACAATGGAAAAACTATTACGCCACGAAGTTCAAGGATTCCACAGACACGGCACACTACTGGTGGACGAACCGGGTTCGGCTGACGGACTTGACGCGTGCTTTTCAGGAGACTCTATTTGCTTCAACAGTTCCAGTTGAAGTGCTTGATGCTGTTTCCGCAAACTTGTCTATTCTTAAGTCACCAACCTGCATCCGATTGACAGACGGGACCCTTTACGGATTCGAAGGGTGTCATGCAAAAGAAGGATGTTGTGAGGGCTCGTGCACCCATGTTTGGAACTACGAGCAGGCCGTTTGCCATTTGTTTCCGGCACTTGCCCGTGGGATGCGTGAGTCGGAACTGGCGTTTACTCAATTCCCCAATGGCAAGATGGCCTTCAGAATGCTACTTCCGCGAGAACGTACCAACAAAGAACAGCCTACGTTTTCCGGTGGCCGGGCCGCAGCTGATGGTCAGATGGGTGGTGTGATAAAGGCTTACCGGGAATGGAAGATATCGGGAGATACTGAGTGGTTGCGTTCGCTTTGGCCGAAGATAAAAAAATCTCTTGAGTACGCGTGGGATCCGACTAACTTGGATTCTTGGGACCTTGATCGAGATGGAGTTATGGAAGGTGCACAACATCATACCCTCGATGTAGAAATCTATGGGCCCAATAGCTACATCACGACCCAGTATCACGCTGCCTTGCTGTCCGCGGCCTTAATGGCTGAGGCAGTGGGGGATCCCGTTGGAATTGAATACCGGGAACTTCAAGCAAAAGGAAGAACCTGGGTTGAGAACAACCTCTTCAATGGTGAATATTTCCACCAGAAAGTCGACCTTCGCGATCCACGATATCATCTGGACGCCGAGCTCGGCGAGCTCAAGTACCAGATTGCCGAGGGTTGCCATGTGGACCAGGTGCTTGGTCAATGGTACGCACATTTAGTCGGGCTTGGTTATCTGCTTGATCCTAAACTCGTAAAATCTGCCGTGAAAGCTGTTCATAAGCACAATTTTAAGTCGATGCGAGACCATTCAAACTCCTATCGTATGTATGCTGTGAATGACGAAGAGGGCGTTGTCATCTGCACCTGGCCTCGTGGGGGTGTTCCAAAAGTACCAGTCCCTTACGCGGATGAATGCATGAATGGCTTCGAATATCAGATTGCCAGCCATTTGATCTTTGAAGGTTTCACCAAAGAAGGGCTAGAAATCGTCAGGGCCGTCCGTTCTAGGTATGATGGCGAACATCGAAATCCTTGGAATGAAATTGAATGCGGAAGCAATTATTCCCGATCAATGGCGTCCTATGGTCTCTTAAACGCTCTCTCTGGCTTGGAATACGACACGGCAAAGTTCCACCTCGGCTTCAGTCCGCGCAGTGTAGACCCCGAGTTCCGGTGTTTTTGGGCTCTTCATCGTTCGTGGGGGCTTGTGGACTTCGAGCTAGGAAAGCGGATCGCCATTAACCTGGTGTCCGGAATGCTCACTTTGAAAACCTTCGGTTCTCAAGTCCTGAAAACCTCAAAGGTCGTCGCGGTTCGTTCGGGTAATCGAAACTTTGAGTTCTTCCAACTCGGCGATCGGCTGACTTTCGCCGTTGCTTGTGAACTCCAGCAGGGCGAGGAACTGGTTCTCCACTTGGAAAATGGCCGAGCAACATGAAGAATTACCCTCCGGATAAGACCAGAGAGATTTCCTTTCCCCTAGGGGGAATAGGAACGGGTTGCATCGGTCTTTCTGGAAGTGGAAGGTTGGTTGACTGGGAAATCAGAAACAGACCCAACAAGGGCAGTCTGAACGGCTACACGCATTTTGCCATCAAGGCAGAACGGGCGGGTCAAGTTGTGGACGCTAGGGTTATTGCGGGTGATCTGCCATTCCCACTTTCGGGACAGTATGGACGCGAGAAGTTCAAGGGCTTCGGTTTTGGTCCCGAAAGAGGCACGATGGCCGGCTTTCCCAGTTTCAAAGATTCTTCGTTCTCGGCTGAGTTTCCATTTGCAAAAGTGAGTTTTGCTGATAGTCACTTTCCGGGCGATTTGAAAATGGGGGCCTTTAATCCCTTCATTCCGCTTAAAGAAGATGACTCAAGCCTGCCAGCTGCTTTTTTCGAGTTCGAAATTGTCAATTCCAGCAAAGAAAGCCTGAAATACACGATTAATTGTGGGATTTCTAATCCCCACGAAATGGGTACAACGGTTCAGTCCTTTCAAGAGATCGACACATCCCGTGGTTCCCGTGGCACCTTGACACTGACTTCTACCCTGCCAGAGACCTCAACCAGTTACGGCGAACTTTGCCTTGGAGTCGAAGCGCCTGAAACGAGCTTTCAGGAGTACTGGTACCGCGGAAGTTGGTTCGATGATGTTTCTGTCTATTGGACCGAGTTTAGTTCTCCCGGGATATTTAAGAATCGTCACTACGATCAACCTTCTGCTATCCATCAGGATCACGCTAGCCTGGCAGGATCCGTATCGTTGGCACCGGGAGAAAAAGGGAGTCTTCGGTTCTTGCTCTCTTGGAACTTCCCCAACGCCTACAACTACTGGGCCCTTGGCCAAACTGATCAACTCGCCAGTTGGAAAAACCATTATGCGACCATCTTTCCTTCAGCTAGTCATACTGCGCGATACGGTTTTGAATCTTGGGACCGTCTTGAGGTTGAGACCCGTGAGTTCAGTGATGCGCTTGCGTCCTCAACGCTTCCTGAAGTGGTCCTTGAAGCCGTTAGCGCGAATCTGGCGGTGCTTAAGTCGCCCACTTGCCTCCGCTTAACCGATGGTTCTTTTTACGGTTGGGAGGGTTGCCATTGTGCCGAAGGGTCGTGCGAGGGTTCTTGTACCCATGTTTGGAACTACGCCTATGCGTTACCCTTTCTTTTTCCACGATTGGAACGCTCGATGAGAAACTTGGACTTTCGCTATAATCAAAAGGTGGATGGTGGCATGGTCTTCCGCTTGATGCTCCCCTTAGGAAGTCCCCAGTGGGACTTTCGTCCTTGTGCAGATGGACAGTTTGGGGGTGTTATCAAGGTTTACCGGGACTGGAAAATTTCTGGGAACACTCAGTGGCTGAGGGAGCTCTGGCCGGCAGTGGTTCGTTCTCTCGAATATGCGTGGTCCCCTTCTAACCCAGACCACTGGGATCCAGAGCGAAAAGGTATTCTTACCGGAAGGCAACATCATACGCTCGACATGGAACTGTTTGGCCCGAACTCGTGGCTTAGCGGCTTCTATTTGGCCGCACTGAAGGCTGCCTCGGAAATGGCCAGGTCTTTGGGTGATTCCGAACGTTCAAACGATTATTTCCAGTTATTTGAAAGAGGTAGGTTGTGGGTTCAGGAAAATCTGTTTAACGGGAAATACTTTTGTCAGAAAATAGACCTTCACGACCCAGCAGTTCTAGATAGTTTTGCGGAAGGATCTACACTCATTGGAAAATCGACCAAAGAGGCCTACTGGGATGAAGAGTCGAATCAGATCAAGTATCAGATTGGGCAAGGTTGCGAGATCGACCAACTCGTAGGGCAATGGCATGCCAATATCGCTGGACTTGGGAGAATCTTTGACCAAGCTTCGTCCAAGACGGCGCTTCGCTCGCTTTTTGACAACAACTTTAAGTCCATGAGAGAAGTCGCAAACCCGTGCCGTCTGTATAGCCTTTATGACGAAAAAGGACTGGTCATAGCGTCTTGGCCTTCTGACGTAGAAAAACCGCGTATTCCACTTCCTTACTCGGAAGAAACCCAAAATGGTTACGAGTATCAAGCGGCGGCTTTGATGATTCAAGAAGGATTGGTTAACGAGGGAATCGCGGTGGTTAGGTCAATCAGAGACCGCTATGACGGGGAAAAGCGCAACCCTTGGAATGAGTTCGAATGTGGAAGCAACTATGCTCGTTCAATGGCTTCTTATTCTCTGCTGCTGGCTTTTTCGGGCTTCGAGTTCAACGCCGTTGAAGGGCTGATAGGTTTTAATCCGCTTCCACTGGAACATGGCTCCCACAAGTACTTCTGGTCCTTAGATTCAGGATGGGGTGTTTTCGAAATGGACGAAAGGTCTGCCCAGATTTCGGTTCATCAAGGTGTGCTCGCCTTAAGGAAATTGAAATTACCCTTTTTTGGAGGCAAACCTAAGAATATTTCGGATTCTAGAGGTGGGTTCCTCACATTTAAAGACGACGCCGACACTTTGGTTTTAGACATGGAAGTCCAAATTACGCCAAACAATCCAGTTCTCGTGGTACTTACCGCTTAGAAGTTGCTTAAGTTCATGGGACCATTCGTACTGGTGTCGTTGCTGTATCCTGAAATCCAGCCTCAGGTAGAACTGTTGTTATGGGGATATGACTGAGGGCGCAAATTGCCAATTACAAGGGGTGTATTCTATGTCTTTTAACGGACTCGGCATGAATCTTGGACAACTTTCACGACTTTCATCAGCAGTTTCCAGGTCGTGCTCGTCAGAAAATCCTACGGGCGGAAAAGGACAGGGAGGTCGTGGAATAGATCCGAACTTTGTTGCCGCGAAAGAACTGGGCCAGGGATGGAAGGTCCGCCCCTACGATAACATCGAACCAGGAAAAAGCCTTATACTGGCCGAGATAGAGGGTTCAGGGGTCATACAACAGATTTGGATGACTCCACTCGGCAACTACCGCCATAGCATTTTAAGGTTCTTTTGGGACGGTGAGACGAGCCCGTCCATCGAAGTGCCCGTTGGAGACTTTTTTGCAAGTGCCTTTACTAGTTTCGATACCTTTGCCCCCATAAACTCTTTAGCCGTATGCGTTAATCCTGGAAATGCCTTTAACTGCTATTGGGAGATGCCCTTCCGTAGCCACTGCAAAATAACATTGGAGAATATTGGGACCGAGGAACTGCGGGTCTATTATCAGATCAATTATACCTTAACCACCGTGCCAGAGGATTGTGGGTACTTTCACGCGCAATTTCGCCGAAGCTCACCATTGGAGTACAAAGAAGTTCACACCTTAGTTGACCAAGTACAGGGGCAGGGGCATTACGTCGGTACCTATCTTGCTTGGCAGGTGAACAATAATGGTTGGTGGGGCGAAGGTGAGGTTAAGTTCTACATCGATGGAGACTTGCCTGACGGTACTGTCGGAAAAAATGTAAGAGAACACGGCGGTCAGTACTTTCCCACAATATGCGGAACCGGTACCGAAGACTACTTTTGCGGGTCGTATAATTTTGAGAATAAGGCCACTAAGCAGTATCAGGAGTTCTCGACGGCGTATGCCGGGCTGTCTCATGTGGTGCGGCCCAATGGCGTCTATCAGGCCAACACACGCTTCAGCCTCTATCGCTGGCACATAATGGACCCCGTCAGGTTCTCAACCGACTTCGCTGTGACCATTCAGGCTCTCGGTTGGCGATCCGGCGGGCGCTATTTGCCGCTGCAGGATGATGTTTCTTCGGTAGCCTTTTGGTATCAGAGAGAACCTCATTCACGTTTTCCGGAACTTCCCGACCGAAATGGACTCGAAATTATCTGATCTCCCCCACCGGTTCCCGACCTGGGCCAAAGTATGAACAAGCCATCACCTGTTTGACAACTCGCCGACGACGGCCGCATAGGCCTGCTTGGCGCGGTACTTTCCATCGAGCAAGAGGGCGCTGCCGTAGCTTGACATCCATTGCGGTACCCACGAGTGGCCATCATCAACACCCCAAACCGTAATCGAGTCACTCCCTTCGGTATCAAGAACGACGCGTACCAAGGCCGCATACGCTTCGGCTTGGACGCGTAGCCGTTCAGGCGTTGGAGCGCCTTTCATCCGGATATCGAGCTCGGTGATATCGACTTTGAGGCCGAGGGCAGCAAAACGCTCGATGTTCTTTCGTACCGAGCTCATGGAGGGGAGGTCATCTAAATCCCAATGCGCTTGAAGCCCGACGCCGTGCAAGGGAACCCCCTGGGCCAAAAGGGCCTTGCAAAGCTCGTAGAGGCGGTTTGACTTCGGGTTGATTGCTTCCACAGAATAGTCGTTGAGGTAGAGCAACGCGTCGGCATCGGCCTCGTGGGCGGCGCGGAACGCCGTGCTCAAGAACTCAGTTCCTGACAAGCGGTAGAACAGTGTGTCCCGCATTCCTTGGGCATCGTCGATGACTTCGTTTGCTACGTCCCACTTCGCGATTTTCCCCCGGTAGTGGCCCACGATGGTAGAAACGTGTTCCGTGACCAACTTGAGAAGGGCGTCCTCGGTAGTCACAGATTCCGACACCCAGCGGGGCAGCTGGTTGTGCCAAACCAGCGTGTGGCCCCTGACTTTCATCTGATGAGACTGCGCAAATTGCACCAGTTGATCGCCAAAGAACAACTCGTACGAGCCTGCCACCGGATGGATGTACTGCCACTTCATCTCGTTTTCGGGAGTTAGGGTGCTGAACTCTGAGCTGACAATCTGCGCATACTTCGAGATTGACAAGGCTTTGAAGGCCACGGCTGCGCCAAAATCCAGGTGATAAGCCGCTGCCAGACCCCTCAACCCAACCAGAGGAATCTCCTGGGCGGCTGTGTGCGCGGTTGCCGGAGAACTCCCTTCGTTCTGCGCTGACTCGGGAGACGAATCAGCCATCAATTCGACTCCAAAACTGTACGGATCCTCCACCTTTGGTGCCGTGGCACAGCCGGACGAAAAGAACAAAAAAAAAGCAAGAATCGAGGTAAATGACGCGTGAACCATAGGAAAAACTCCTTGTGCAATCGATTGCAAATGATGACCACGGTTCACGGTGTCATCTTGGAGCGATTCTTTTGCGCCGTCAACCAGTTCCCTTTCAGCTGAAGGATCTTTTTTCGCTTTTTCTTGCGCATTCAGAAAAATTAAGATAACGTTTCATGATCGATTGCAAAATCGATGGTGAAAAACACGAGGAGGAGAATCCATGAAGAGATTCTTAGTGATAGCCCTGTCGCTTTTGGTAGCCGGCGGCGCCATGGCACAAGATGCCAAGAAACTGGTGGTTTGGTCGTTTACCGACGAACTCCAGAAAATGATGGCCTACTACCAGAAGGACAATCCAGACGTGAAGATTGAGTTCACGCTCGTTCCCAACGACGTCTACCAGTCCAAGCTGAAGCCCGTGCTGCAAAGTGGCCAAGGCGCCCCTGACGTCTTCTCGCTTGAAGCGGGTTACGTAAAAGGCTATGTAGGATCCGGTTGGATGGGAGACCTGACAGCTTTGGCCAACGGTGCCGGCAAGAACACCATTCAGTACACCAAGGACGTCGTCACCGACGCGAATGGCAAGATCCACGGTATGTCGTGGCAGGCCACTCCGGGCGCGTTCTTCTACCGCCGCAGCCTGGCCAAGCAGTATTTGGGCACCGACGATCCGGTCAAGGTGCAGGCCATGATCAAGGACCTGAAAAGCTTTGTGGCTGTCGCCGACAAGCTCAAAGTTGCCTCGAAGGGCAGCACCGTCATGATCGCGTCCACCGGTGACCTGTTCCAGGTGTTCAAGTCTGGCCGCAAGGCGCCGTGGGTTGTGAACAACACGCTCATTGTTGACCCCGTCATGACCAGTCTTCTTGACACCGTCAAACTCTTCCACGACAAGGGCTACGAAGGCCGCCAAGGTCAGTGGAGCGAAGGCTGGTTCGCTGGCATGAAGGGCACGCTTAAGGACGAAAAGAGCAACCCCATCTCCGTGTTCGGCTACCTGTTGCCCACCTGGGGACTTCCCTATGTGCTCAAGCAGAACGCTCCCGACACCAGCGGCGACTGGGCCATGGTTCAGGGTCCCATTCCTTACTTCTGGGGCGGCACGTGGCTAACCATGTACTCGAAGAGCAAGATGAAGCCCGAAGCTCAGAAGCTCATCGAGTACCTGACTACCAACGACAAGTTCCTCACCGCTTGGGCCAAGGATACCGGTGACTTCGTGTCGAAGAGCACGGTTGTCGACGCCATCAAGGGCACCTACTCCGAAGCCTACCTAGGCGGCCAGAACCACTACGCGCAGTTTGCTGAAATGGCAAAAAACGTGAGCGGCAAGGTGCTTTCGGGCTTTGACCAGGAAATCGAGACCATCTTCCAAGAGCAGATGACTGCTTATCAGAACGGCGAGAAAGACAAGGCGACCGCCATCAAGGACTTCAAAGAAGGCGTTTCGTCCCAGTTCCCCGACCTGAAAGTGAACTAAGTTGAACAAGGGCCGCTCCGCAAACAGGGAGCGGCCCGTTTTTTTACAGGAGATCCCCCATGGCCCAATCGAAGGTCCACAAGTCCGGACAAATCCAGCGTGTCCGATTCGACCGCTGGGGGTATATCTTTATCACGCCGTTCTTTCTGATATTCCTGACCTTCCAGTTGTATCCGATTCTCAATACCTTCTACCTGAGCTTCACCAACATGAAGGGCGCGAGCACCGAGCACCAAATTGTGGGCCTCTCCAACTTTGGTCGAGCGTCGCAGTCGATCAATCTGACGGGAGTGGAAGCTGAAAAGGCCCACTCGCTGGTAAAGGCCCTCGCCGACGCTGGCATCACCGCCGACACCGATGCGCCGGCCCCTGCTGAAACCTCCACGGCCGATGACCCCTTCAGCCTCGGGGATGCCACCACCGAAGCACCCACCGCCGATGCCGGCATGTCGTCGGGGAATCCCGACGAATTCAGCCTGGGAACCGAAACCGACGCCGAGGCCCCAACCGGCTTTTTTGTCAAAGTGACCGGGTTGGAAAAAGACGTTTTCGACAAGGCCCTCGCGACGCTCACGGTGGCCGGTGTTAGCTCAGCCGACTTGACGAAGGCCACCGAGACCATCTACGCCGGATTGCTGTTTGACCAGAAGTTTTGGCAGGCCTTTAGCAACACAGCCATTTTGTTCTTCTTCAACTTTGTTCCCCAACTGTTCTTTGCCTTGGTCTTCGCGGTTTGGTTTACCGACGTCAGCCTCAAAATCCGTCTTGGTGGGTTTTTCAAGACGATTTTCTACCTGCCCAACATCATCACCTCCGCGTCGGTAGCCGTTCTGTTCGCAAGTTTGTTCGGGTACCCCTCGGGTCCTATCAACCAGGCCGCTGTGCAGACGCTCAACCTCCCCGAGGCGATAAACTTCTTCCGTAGTGAAATCTGGACGCGTGGCATCGTGTCGTTTATCCAGTTCTGGCTTTGGTTTGGCAGCACCATCATCGTGCTAACCGCCGGCATTTTGGGTATCTCGCCGGCTTTATTTGAGTCAGCGGTGGTTGATGGCGCGAAGCCGGGCCAGATATTCACCCGCATTACGCTACCCCTTCTGAGGCCCATCATGAGCTTCACCTTGGTGACCAGCCTTATTGGTGGTCTGCAGATGTTCGACATCCCCTATTTAATTACTAACCGCCGCGGTGACCCTGCCGGGTCCATTACTACTACCGCGATTTACCTGTACAACCAGGCGTTCTCGTCAGCCAACAACTACAGCTACGCAGCCACCATCTCGGTGGGAATGTTCCTCCTGATCTTGGTGTTGGCCGGCATCCTCTACACCATGATGCGCGATGACGACGCCGTACCGAAAAAGGCCATGAAATGAAGAATGACAACGCCGCGCTTTTGCGCACCAATCAGTTGCTGATCTATGTCGTGCTCGTCTTGTTTTTTGCACTCACCGTAGTGCCGATTTGGCTGATGCTGGTCAATGGCACTAGGTCGACCGCCGAGATCCAAGGTGGGCTGAGCCTGCTGCCCAGCACTCACCTCGTGGAGAACTGGACCAACCTCACCAACCGAGGCTTCCAAATTAGTCAGGGCTTTGTGAACAGCACGTTTGTATCGCTCAGCGCCACATTGCTGTCGGTCTATTTTTCCGCCCTGACTGCGTATGGGCTTACCATGTACACGTATCGCGGGCGCGGAGCCCTCTTCAAGTTGGTTTTGGTGCTCATCGCCATTCCGCCACAACTGGGTCTTATCGGATTCTATAGGTACATGTCCGACCTAGGCCTCTTGGACAACTACCTGCCGCTGATTTTGCCCGCCATAGCTGCGCCTTCGACGGTGTTCTTTCTGGCGCAATACATCAAGGGCGTCATTCACCCCGATCTTCTCGACGCGGCGCGCATTGACGGTAGCGGCGAGTTCGCCACGTTCAACCGCATCATGGTGCCCATATTGGCGCCAGGCATGGCGACCATGGGGATTTTCACCTTTGTGGGTGTATGGAACAACTTCATCACTCCCTATATTTTGATCAGCAATAAGAACTTGTACACCCTTCCCATGCTGGTACAACTGCTGCGTACCGACATCTACAAAACCGAGTTTGGCAGCATTTACCTCGGCATCGGGGTGAGCGTCGTGCCCCTGCTGGTGTTCTACGCCTTTGCCTCGAAGTACATCATTTCCGGGGTGACTGTCGGAAGTGTCAAAGAGTAATCGCCTGAGGTAACTTCGCCTTGGGTGACCATTCTTGACAGCCAGGCCACCATTCGCTAGCCTCTTCTGGTATTCTAGCGCCCATAGCTCAGTTGGTTAGAGCGCGGGTCTCATAATCCCTCGGTCCTTGGTTCAAATCCAAGTGGGCGCATTTTCTTTTAGTCCTGAGGTTAGGTTTTATCCTCCGGCTTCGAACGCACCTTGGCTGCTGTTTCCAGCTCGGAGGGTTTGTCGTGTAGGGGTGTAGGTTAGGCCAGCCGACTGCGGTACGGGGCCGCCGAAAAAAAACTAATCAGAAAGATAGTATTCAACGGTAGAGACAACCCGAACTCTTTTAATGAATGCCGTCCCCGAGTCTCTATCGTCAATGCTAAAGGTTCCTTGACTCGCTCGCTTGATTTTACCTAATTGACTGGAGGAGTCTTTGGCGAACTTTTCCGCAGTTTGACGCGCATTTTTCGTGGCCTCTTCGATCATTTCAGGTTTCACTGAGTTTAATTGACTGTAAAGATACTGCACGCCGACGCCCATAGTGTCGGTGCCAACGGCAATGCCAAGTTTGCCTAAATCAGCCAATTGAGTTCGCGCTTCTCGCACCTTGTCTACCTGATTTGTATAAACGGTCACAGTCGAAGTTGCACTGTAGCGAAACCCGAGCGGAATGTTGGTATCATATTCTCGGGCTAATTTGTCTATGATAGAAGGGGCGTTGATGCTAATTTCTTCTGCTCTAAAGCCTTTTGATTCCAGAAACGCGAGTACTTGTGAGTTTTTATTGTTCACGGTGGTGGATAATTTGACTAAATCGTTGTCGGCCACGTTGAAAGTTATGGGCCAAATTGCAATATCTGCTTTGACTTCTCGCTCAGCAAGGCCTTTAACCTCTACAGAGCGCTCCATAGCCTTCATGGTCAACAGGCTGTTGGAAATAAAATAGCCCGTTCCCAACAGCCCCAGGAGAAGTAAAAGGCCGAGCACAGCTGAAGCCCTGACGAAGTTATTTCGGTTCTCTTGCATGGTTTTATCCTGTAGTTTTCCCCTTCGTTAAATCCCTCGGTCAGGTTTTGTCGACCGGTTTTGAGCGCATTTTAGCTGCAGTCTCGCGCTCGGCACGTTTGCAGCGCAGGGGAGTCAGGCCCCGGTCCATGAGGTCCATGTCTTCCAGCACCATGTCGCCCATCCGCTTCATGGCAACATCGAGGGCTCCGGCACGGTGGGCAGAGCGCAGGAAGCCCTTAAGCTTCCGCACCGGGTGGTCCAAGGGCAAAGGCTCCTGCGGATACACGTCTGAGGCGGCCAGAATATGACCCGAGCCCACCGCCGCGATCAGCGCATCAAAATCCACCACACCTGCACGCGACAACAGGATGAAGGCCGCTCCCTGCCGCATCATGGCAAAATGGCGCGCCTGAAGGAATCCCTCGTTTTCTCCGGTGACAGAAGCCACGCAAAACACCACATCGGAACCGGTGAGAACCTCTTCTAAACCGGCAGGCGTCACCCGATGGTCGCGCAAAACAGAGGGTGGCAACCAAGGGTCGTAAGCGCTGACCTGCACCCGAAACCCTTCCAGCACGCGGTTGACGGCCCGCCCCAAGTCGCCAAAACCGATCAGCCCGACCTTAGCCCCGGTTAACAGGCGGGCACGCTGGTTGCCCTCAAAACCCCACAGCTCACGCCCCGCTTGAAAAGCCTGATCGCCTTCCACCACATCGCGCAACAAGCTCAGCGCGAAGGCAAGGCCAATTTCGGCCACAGGTTCCGCGAACACTGCGCCTGTGGTCAGGGTATAAATCCCGCGCTGAAACAACAGGTCGTAGGGCATGTTGGGCAGAAGGTTGCTTTCGACGTTCAACACTGCCCTTAAGCTCCCCATCCGCGCTAAGAGTTCTGCCGGAATCGGTGGCTGACCCAGCACATAACGAACTTCAGCCAGCACAGAATCGGGGAGGGCAGCCACTTCGTTTTGGCCCACCTCAACCAGTCGGTACTTCTCAAACAGCCGCTCCCGGGCCGAATCGGTGAAGATGATCTCGAGGCTACGCGGCTCGGGTGACGAAAGAATAAGCGGCTTCATAGGTGCTGTGAGCTTGCGGGCGAACCAAGGCACTTGTCAATCCCGGTAAGAGGGTGAGGCCTCTTGGGCGCTGAAACCGGAACTTCCTCGGAACGCTTGAGGTTACACGCGAATAAGGATATTTTGGTTCCATGACAGACGTCCTGATTGTCGGGGCCGGACCCGTGGGTTTGGTATTGGCCTGCCTGCTGGGTAAGCAGGGTCGCAGTGTGCTTGTGCTCGAGAAGAAACCTGCTCGTGATTCTGCCAGCAACGCCATCGGGGTTACGCCACCGAGTCTGGCTTTACTGGGCAAACTCGGTGTGGCTACCGAACTTCTACAATTCGGCGCCTCGATCAAACGGGTGCATGTTCATGGTCAAGAACGCACTATTCTGGGAGAAGTGAACTTTCCCGAGCCCATCCTGTCGGTTCCTCAGGGTGTCACAGAGATGGTCCTAGAACAGAGGGTTCGTGAACTCTCCAACGTCACCCTCGAATATGGGTGGCAATTCCAGTCTTTCGATCAAGACCCAGAGTTTCTTATGGCCCTGTTTCAGGACGCCTCGGGAAACCCGCGGGCCGAGCGCGCGTTGTTTCTCGTTGGCTGCGACGGTGTGCACAGCAAAGTCCGCGACTCGATTGATGTCGCCTGGAAGCCGAGGCGTTTTGATTCGACCTTCCTCATGGGTGACTATTTCGACGAGACCGGCTGGGGCGACGAGGCCCACCTGTTTTTCACGTCTTTGGGCGCCGTCGAATCGTTTCCGCTGGGCCAAGGCAAACGACGTTGGATCGTGCAGACTTCCACTTACCTGGACCAGCCGGGGTCTTATTTGGAAGACCAGGTGCAGGAACGTACCGGTATCGCCTTGGATCCTGTAACCCGGACTTGGCAAAGCCCGTTCGGCATTCACCGGTGGATCAGCGAACATTATGCCTGGGGCAGGGTATACCTCGCCGGCGACAGCGCCCACCAGATGTCGCCTATTGGTGGCCAAGGTATGAACACGGGTTTTGCCGATGCGGAGTTTCTTGCGGCTCTCCTTGAGGCTCGCCTGGAAAAACCCAAGAGCAAACTGGCCGAACGTTGGAATACCCTGTACAGTCGCGTTCGGCGCAAGGCGGGAAAAACGGCTGCGGCCCGCTCGGAACTCTCGATGGCGGTGGGAACCGTACGCGGATGGGCTTCCAGTCCGCGTAACGCTCTTCTCGGGTGGCTTTTGCAGGTGTTGCGGAACGTCATTCCCGCTCACTACGCGATGCTGACCATACCGTTCCGCAACCTCGCTCAGGCCAAGGCCCGCTACCCTGAATTAGCCTCCTTCAAGGATATCCAGTGAATCCGACTGTGTACCTCAATGCTCTGGTCACCGCCGTACCGGAAACGGCCATTGCGCAGAGCGCCATCCGCGATTTCATGCTGGAAACTCTTGGAGACACCCCCAAAAAACGAAACTTTATCCAGAAGATTTACGAGGGTTCGGCCATCGAAACCCGCCACTCGGTGATTCCTGATTACGGCTTGCCTGCTGGAGAACGTAAGTTCTTCCCTCCCTCCGAAGGCAGCGAGCCCGAGCCCAGCACCGCCAGACGCAACGCCTTGTTTGTTATCGAAGCTGAAAAACTTGCTTTTCAAGCAGTTCATAAACTTTTTGAGCAGAACCCTGAGTTTTCAGCCAAGAGTGTCACCCACCTCATCACTGTGAGCTGCACTGGCTTTTCGGCGCCCGGTTTTGATTACCATTTGTTCCGCGAGTTTGGGCTCAATCCGGGAATCCACCGGTTCCACATAGGCTTCATGGGTTGTTTTGCAGCCTTCCCCGCACTCAAACTCGCTCAAAGTCTTGTTAGGTCTACACCTGAGGCCCAGGTGCTGGTCGTCGACGTGGAGCTTTGCACCTTGCATTTTCAAAAAGCGTTTGAACCCGATGTGGTGGTGGCAAATGCGCTTTTCGCCGACGGTGCCTCGGCGGCGTTGTTGTCTGCCAAGCCGGGTCTTTTGGAACTCCACGAGTTTCGCAGCCACATCATACCGGGAAGTGAAAACGACATGGCGTGGATCATCGGCGAAACCGGGTTCGACATGAAACTTTCAAGTTACGTCCCCCGGCTCATCGAGGGCAACATTCAAGCTGTGCTCGACCGGCTTTTTGTCGACTCTGGCTGGAGCCGGTCAGAGCTTGAATTGTTTGCAGTACACCCGGGAGGCCGCGCCATTCTCGACAAGATGGCCAACGTGCTGGCCCTGACCCATGGAGAACTTGACGTAAGCTATGATATCTTGCGGCGTTATGGAAACATGAGTTCTGTAACGGTGTTCTTCGTTCTCCGCGAACTTCTTGACCGCGGCAAGAAAGGCAAGCTGTTCAGTTGCGCCTTTGGCCCGGGACTCACCGTCGAGTCGGCCTTTTTGGAAGTGCTTTGAAGGCGCCACTTTTCTTCCCCGATTTATCGGAGCGCCACTACGAAAAAGAGCTGATGGACAGCGTAAATGCCGACCCGAAGAAGCTCTACCGCACCATAAAGCAATTTGACCTGATCAACCGCTTGTTTTCGGCCGGGGTGCGGCTGTTCCGGCGTCACCTTTTGCCGCAGATGCTCAAAGACAAGGCCCGAGTTTGGACCCTACTCGACTTTGGCAGTGGTGGTGGCGATATTGACCGGGCTCTGATTCGGCTCTCCCGGCGCAAAGGACTCAAACTCCGGATCACCGCTCTCGATGTCGACCCACGTGTTCTTCCCTGGGCCCGGCAGTTGTGCCGCAACTACCCAGAGATCACACCGGTTCACGGGTCAGTTTTTGAGATAGACGAAGGTGAAACTTGGGACTTTGTGATGTCGAACCACACGCTGCATCATTTTGATTGGGACAACGTGATCGCTGCCGTCTTTGAGGCTCTCAAGCGTGCCCGGGTAGGAATACTGCTCAACGATTTGGCCCGCTCTCCATGGGGCTACCTCGGCTATACCATCTTCACTGGACTATTGTTGCACCGATCGTTTGCTTTTCACGACGGTAGGCTGTCGATTCGACGCGGCTTCACGCTGAGGGAATTTCAGGAGATTCTGGGACCGCTTTCCGACCGACTTGTGTTTGGTACCGCCCACCCGTCCCGGGTATGGGTAGCTACCGGGCCCATGTTGCCCTGACGCTGGCATCCTGAGTATCTTACCCACATGAAAAGAAAAGCACTCATCATCGGAGCGGGTTTTGCCGGGTTGTCGAGTGCCCTGTTGATGCTTCGCGACGGCTGGGATGTCACCGTTCTCGACAACAACGAGGGCCCAGGCGGAAGGGCTCGGCTGTGGTCAGAAAAAGGCTACCACTTCGACATGGGTCCTTCCTGGTACCTCATGCCGGAGGTGTTTGACCGCTTTTTTGCGAGCATCGGCGTCCCTTGCGCCGAGGTTCTCAAACTCACCAAGCTTTCCACCCACTACAAGGTGTACTTTGAGGGCGAAAACGCGGTGACCATCACCGAAGACTTGGAAGCCACCAAAAAACTGTTCGACTCCTTCGAGCCCAATGGCGGCAAGCGCTTGGATGCGTACATGAAGGGCGCCGAGCTGAAATACGACATTGCCGTGGGGTCTTTCCTCTACAAGGAATACAAGTCGGTCTTTGACTTTTTTAACGCTCGGGTGCTCACAGAAGGCCTTCAGATGGGCATCTTCCAGTCGCTCGATAAGTTTGTCAGTAAATACTTTACCGATCGAAGGGCCAAGCAGATCCTTGAGTACGCCATGGTGTTCCTGGGCACCAGCCCCAATGAAGCCCCGTCGATGTACTCCCTCATGAGTCACGTCGACCTCAAGCTCGGGGTTTGGTTCCCCAAGGGAGGAATGAATGGCGTTGCCGTCGCCATGGCGGAACTGGTGAAACAGCGGGGAGGAGTTCTTCATTTCAACCACGATGTGAAGCGCCTGCAGGTCGAGAACGGCCAAGTGACACAAGTGGTTACCGAAAAGGGCACCTTTGAGGCCGATGTGGTGGTCAACACCGGTGATTACGTCCACGGTGAAACCCAGTTGTTGGAGCGTCGCTGGCAGACCTATCGTCAGCCTTATTGGAACCAGCGCGTCGTGGCGCCTTCCATGTTCATCGTCTACCTGGGGGTCAAAAAGCGCCTGCCGGGGCTGGAACACCACAACCTCTACTTCAGCGTCGATTGGAACAAGCATTTCGACACCATTTTTAAAACTCCCTCTTGGCCCGAAAACCCTTGCTTCTACCTAAGCGCCATCACCCGAACCGATGCCTCGATGGCCCCCGAAGGGTGCGAAAATCTTTTCCTGCTGGTGCCCGCAGCCCCGGGTTTGTCCGACCCCGAAGAGTTTCGGCAAAAGTACTTAAGCACGCTCATTTCCCACGTCGAAAAGACCACAGGCCAAAGCTTCCGCGACGAGATCGACGTGTGCCGGGTGTTCAGTCAGCAGGACTTCTCCCGGGACTATCACGCCTTTAAGGGAACCGCGCTGGGGCTGAGCCACACACTCTTCCAAACGGCGATTTTCCGTCCTCGTCTCCAAAGCAAGAAGGTGAAAAATCTGTATTACACTGGCCAATACACCCATCCCGGGGTCGGGGTACCGATGACGCTGATTGCCAGCGACGTCTTGGCTACCAAGTTGAAGGAAACCCGTCAGTGACTGAGCCCAAGCAAGACACCGGTACCCTGCATCAGCAAATCTTCCTCAAAGGCAGTAAGACTTACTACAACTCCAGCCGCATTTTTCCCAAGGCAGTACGCAAGGATGTCTTTACCTTGTATGCGTTTGTTCGGGTGTCTGATAATCTGGTGGACGATGTGCCTCCCGAACCCGAGGAGTTTCGTGCCTTCCGGCAGCGTTGGCGCAATGCTCTGGCAGGAACTCCGGCCGGCGACATGGTGATTGATCCCTTCGTGGAGTTGGGGAAACGGGTCGGCTTCGACCCCCAATGGACAGAAGATTTCCTCACCGCGATGGAGTCTGACCTTGACCACAAACCCTGCAACACTGTGGAAGACGTTCTGAAGTACACTTGGGGTTCGGCCGAGGTGATCGGCCTGTTCATGATACGCATTCTTGGCCTCCCCGAAGCGGCCCGCGAAACCGCCGGCCTGATGGGGCGCAGTATGCAGTTTATCAATTTCTTGCGGGACGTCGACGAGGACTTCCGCTTGGGTCGTCGCTACCTACCTCTAGCCAACACTGGCCTTCCAGGGTTGACGCCGCAACTGGCCAAAGAACACGAGGCGGAGTTCTGTACTTTTATGCGGGGACAGACCTCATTGTACTCCCAATGGCAACACGGTGCTCAGCTCGGCTATGGCTACTTACCTTGGAGGTTCCGACTAGCTGTGAAAACCGCCAGCGACCTCTACAACTGGACGGCCGAAGTCATCATGCGTGACCCTATGGAAGTGTGGCGCCGCAAGATCAAGCCTAGCAAAGTACGAATCTTTCTGACGTTTGTGGGCAATTTGTTCTACATCCCACCTCCGTTGCCCAACCAGGGGAGACCATGAAGAAACAACTGTACTCTCTGATAGCCTTGGTGTCGGTAGCCGGCCCGCTGGCGCTTAGTTTTGACGAAAAGGTTCATTTCTGGACGCACGCTCCTGCCGTGGGGCTTGCGATCCTCACGGTGGGATTGCTTTACCTGCTCTGGGACGCCTTCGTCACGGCGCGTGGAGACTGGCAGTTCAACCCCGTTTACACCGGTGATTTCCGTATTTTCGGCCTTCCGATGGGCGAGATTCTGTTCTTTATCGCCATTCCCTACGCCTGCCTGTTCGTGTACGAGTGCGTTGTTGGGTACTTTGGCAATGCCGTTTGGTTCGAGGTGAACCCTGTCACGCTGTATTGCGGGGCCTTGGCCTTCGTGGGCGCCGCTTGGCTGTTTCGCAACCTCGGGTACACCTTCATCGCCATGGCCTCGGTAGCGGTGTTTCTCTCCACCCTCGCCATCGGGGCTCCAACGCTCGTGGGCACCAGCGCGTTCTGGATCTGGACGGCGATCAGCTTCACGCTATTTGTCGTGGTGGACGGGTTGTACACTTCGCTACCCACCATTTTTTACAATCCTAAAGCCATCTGGGGACTGCGCATCGGAAGCATCCCCCTGGAAGATTTCTTCTACAACCTGAGCTACCTGGGCCTCACCCTCGCGTTCTACCTCTTTTTTGAAAAATGGGTGCACTTTTGACCCTGAGGGAAGACCTGCGAGACTTAAAGCCCTACGTGGCGGGAAAACTCATCCCCGGCCTGGTGAAGCTCAGCTCAAACGAGAACCCTAGGGGGCCGTCTCCCAAAGCGCTCGAGGCCCTAGCCCAAGCCGCGAGCGAGCTTCACCTGTACCCTGACGGCGCTGCGACCGAATTGCGGAAAACTCTCGCTGAGCTGTATAAACTCAAACCGGGCAATTTCCTCGTGGGTAACGGCAGCGACGAGGTATTCACCTTGTTGGCAGGAGCCTTTATCCGCCCCGGCGACCACGGGCTGACCGCTCAGGAAACCTTTTCGGAGTATACCTTTGCAGTCAGGTTGTTTGGTGGGGTTATGGACAAAGTGCCCCTCTCCCAGGGCTTCTACGATCTGGACGCAATCGCCGCTGCTATTGAGCCCAAAACGCGAATTATCTTCCTCTGTAACCCTAATAACCCCACAGGTACGGCCTTCAACCAGCGACAGCTGGAAGAGTTCTTGGGTCGGGTACCGCCGACGGTGCTGGTAGTGCTCGACGAAGCCTACGGCCACTATGCTCAGATGCCCGATTTCCCCCAGTCGTTTTCCCTGCTCGAGCGGTGGCCCAATTTGGTTGTAAGCCGCACATTTAGTAAGATTTACGGTTTGGCCAGCCTGCGCCTAGGCTTTATTGCTGCCAGCGAGGCGGTGATTCGCGATGTTTCGGTGGTAAAGCAGCCCTTCAACGTGGGCAACATGACACAGAAAGCCGGCATTGCGGCATTGCACGACCTGAGATTTGTCAACGAAAGCCTCGCTCTCAACCGCGAAGGTTTGGAGTTTTGGAACCAGAAGTTGGCCACCCGAGGTCTGTCCCCGTATCCAACGCAAGCGAACTTCTTTTGCCTCGAAGTGGGTCGCGACGCCCAGGCGGTGGCAGCGGCGATGATCGAAGGCGGCGTGACAATTCGGCCCCTTACAAGCTTCGGCCTCCCCAACGCCATCCGTATCACCACTGGCACCCCAGAACAGAACCAACTCTGCTGGAAAGCCCTCTGCCATGCCCTTGACACTATCCCCACCGTTAGGTAGTATCTCCCCCACACGACGCAGGGTGGAGCAGTTGGCAGCTCGTCGGGCTCATAACCCGAAGGTCACAGGTTCGAGTCCTGTCCCTGCTAAAGAATAAAAAAAGGTCACCTTCGGGTGGCCTTTTTTTATTCTTTAGCTTGGAGTTTCTGCGCAGCAGAAACGTCCATGCTTGCCATG
>Ga0209084_1000780_pt1 | contig 29025 bp, 16 predicted proteins | sample C_130820_MF_Meta_FD_187309 | JGI IMG/M metagenome (GOLD analysis project Ga0209084, IMG submission 187309) | Freshwater microbial communities from Lake Croche, Canada to study carbon cycling - C_130820_MF_MetaG (SPAdes) (version 2) | ecosystem: Environmental > Aquatic > Freshwater > Lake...
TGAGACCAGCGAGAGGAAGCGGTGCATCGCCCACAGGCACTGGGCGCACGCGTCGAACAGGATGCGGTAGATCCGAATCAGCGCCGAACTCGGGTGCGGGTAACGGTCGCGGTGTCGGCTCTCCGTCGAGCGTGAACGCACGATGCGGCATCACGAATTCGCCGAGCGGGTCAGCGATGAACACGCCGCGCTCCTTGGCATGTTCGAGTTCCACGACTGAGCGCCCATCGGACACTGGCGCCACAGGAATCCGCAGCGCTGCCGCACGCTCGACGATCTCGGCGGTGGTGTGTTTCGTGGTCCAGTCACGCACCAATGCGTTCCACTCGGCAGAACGAGCGAGCCGCGCTCCCAATAAGGCGAACTCTGCTGTCTCGAGGAGATCAGGACGCTCGATGAGGATGCAGAAGTTCTCCCACTGCTCGCGGGTGTTGGTGTTGAAACCCACCCAGCCCTCGAGCGAGGGTTCGATCGAGGGGATCTCGACGGATCGGCTCGGCACAGTGGGGTCTGCCTCGGGCCGACCGTTGAGTGAATTGAAGAGATCGGCGAAGGTGGTGGCGGTCAGATTCGCCACTTCGAGTAACGAGACATCGACGAATTCGCCGTGACCGGTGGCCCGGGCGCCACGAATCGCGGCCATCGACCCGACCGCCGCATAGGCACCGCCGACCCATTCGACACTTCGACCACCCATCTGGACCGGCGGGAACTCACCCGTGCCGCGGATGGTGAGCGCCCCACTCTCCGCTTGGAGGGTGAACTCGGTGGCGGGCCGATCGGAACACGGACCAGTGGCCCCATAAGGAGTGATCGACACGATCACCGTTCCCGGGGACTGCTCGACGGGCAGACCCGATGTGATCACGAGGTCGGCATCGGCACAGATCACGGCGAGTGCGTCACGATCGCTGATCGCATCGAGAACCACTGAGCGCTGTCCGTGACGCAGGTACCGGAACATCGGGCTGTTCCCGCTGCGAGTTGGGGGCGTGCCGGCGACGCCATCAGCGATCGGCCAATGCCAACGACGCATCGGGTCACCCTCGTGGGGCTCCACCCGCGTGACAACTGCGCCAGCATCAGCGAACAACTTGGCGCAGTACGCGCCGGGTATCCCGACCGATAGGTCGACGACAACCAGATCCTGCAGATCTCCGAAACCGTTGATGTTCATCCTGTCCCCCTGCTCCCGCGACCGTAGTGCCAAGCAGGTACGGTCCGGAGCGTGCTTCGACACCGACGGAACAGATCTACGCACTCGAACGACTCCCCCGGCGCCCGTCGACCATCGGGACCCACCATGGCATTCGCCGGTGCGGGCGTGATCTCGATGATTCATGCACTTGCCGCTGAAGCCATCGAGTTCCCAATCCTGGCTGTGGCCTCGCGGACGCCCGCACACGCATCGGAGCGGGCCGGACAAATCGGATGTCGAACTATCGAGTTCGGCGATCTCCCCGCCGGCGCCGATCTCGTTCTCGTCGCCACCCCGCCTGCGCTGCACGCAGTCCAGTCCATCGATGCCCTTCGGACCGGAGCCTCGGTGCTCGTCGAGAAACCCCTCGCCACATCGCTCGCCGATGGCGATGCGCTCGTGATGGCTGCATCCTCTTCGCCGGGTGTTCTCGTGTACGCCGAGAATCTGGCATTCGCCCCCGTGGTCGGCCAGGCGCTCATCCTCATTTCCGGCCTCGGTCAACTCGACCTTCTCGACATTCGGGCGCTCTCCCCCCGCCCCTCATGGGGAGACTTCCTCACACCGGGCTGGGGTGGTGGATGCCTGTTCGATCTCGGAGCCCATCCGATCGCGCTGGCGCTTCTGGCCGCTGGGGACGACGCTCCGGTGCAGGTCTCGGCCCGACTCCAGAGGTCTCCGGACATCGAGGTCGATGATCACGCCGTCGTGGAGTTGGATTTCGCCTCGGGTCTGCGAGCCCGCATCGAAGTGAGCTGGCGAGACACGAGCACAACCTGGGATCTCCAGGCATCCAGCGCCACCGGAGTCGTGAGAGCCGAGCTTCTGCCGCTCACCGGTCTGGAGCACAGCGGAGAACCTGTCGAGCTCCCGTCTCCTCCACCAAACATCGAAAAGTTCGTCCATGAGTTGGGCTATGTGGAGCAGTTGGATCAGGTGCGATGCCTGATCAGCGCGGACGAGACAAACGCCGACCCAGCGGCGACCGCTACCACAACCGCAACTGCTCGGGCGATGAACGCAGCCTTCGGCCAGCAGGTTCTCGAGATCATCTGCGCGGCGTACAGCAGTGCCGGACGTTCAAACGGCAGCGACCCAACTCCAGAGTCGATCCCGTTCTCGGGTCGACGCGATCGAACGCCGCATCAACTCTGGCTCGATCCCGGTCAATGACACGGACGACGATGACTTCAGAAATCATGGATTTGTCAGTCCTTCTGACATAAGGTCCGCGGTCATGAACAGTTCCGATGAAGCGCGCACCAACCGCCGGGAAGCACTGCGGGCCGAGCGAGCAGTTGCCTCCCGATATTGGGGCGGTGTCGAGACCCGTATCGCGATCGAGTTCCTCGTGTCTGCTGGCGTCTGGATCGGCGTGATCCTGCTGGCCACAACTGGGGTGATCCCGCTCTGGCTCGGACTCATCATCAACACCATCGTCGCGACGACCTTCTACATGCCCATGCATGAAGCTGCGCACGGAAACATCATGGGCCGACGACCCGGATCGAAGCTCTTCGAAGATCTCATCGGCATGCTCTGCTCCATCCCGCTCGGGTTCTCCTACAAAGCACACCGCGCGTCACATATGCGCCACCACGCGCATACCAATGATCCAGTCCGGGATCCCGATCACTTCACTGATGGCCCGATGTCCGGAGTCGTCGGCGCTTGGCTCGGCCAGGTGATGATCCTCTCCCTGCTTCCGCTTTTCGCATTCGTTCCGCCCGCCCGGAAGCTCATCCCAAAACGCATGCAGCTCTCCCTGGCTTCGGGCGGCAACCGGACCGAGGGGCTCCAGCAACTGCGCTTCTGGGTCTTCACGACGCTCATACTCATCGTCGCATTCCTCAGCGGATTCGGCTGGCCCGCACTACTGCTGTGGTACATCCCCTCGCGACTCGAGGCGCTGTGGCTGCTGTTCATATTCGCTTGGTACCCGCACCATCCGGCCGACTCCGTCGGGCGCTATGTCGACACACGGGTGGCCGTGTTCCCGGGCTCACGGCTACTCATCCGCGGACATGACCATCACGCCGTTCACCATCTGTTCCCACGAGTACCCCATTATCGATTATCAGCACTCTGGCAAGACATCGCCGATGACATGGTCGCCAAGGGAGTACGAAGTGAGGGCAGCGCCACCGCTGCCACCAGACCAATCGTCTGGTGAGCAGCGGTGACACCGAGAGTCACAGATTGAACGTATGGTCCCATTTCTTCACCGACCAGGAGAACCCGCCGGTTGCAGTCAGTGATGCCGAGTAGGAACCCAGCGAGCAGTAGTCCTTGCAGTCGATCGAGGTGCGGTACTCAGCATGGGCCGTTGCCGAGGCACTGAGTGAGTACTTGAATCCTGAAGCCACTGACCACGAGACCGAGGCGGAGTAGGAACCGGAGAACGATGCTTTGATCGTGTACCCGATAGAACCTGCGGGCCAAGGAAGATCCTTTGTCCAACCATCAGATCCGCTCCAGGAGAAGTAGTTCGAGGCGCTGCCCGAGAAGGAGAACCCGGGACTGAACGTAATGGTCGGGAACGAGTAGTTCACGGAGCCGATCGAGAGGGACACGCCCGAGATCGATGCGACCACCGAGCCCGAGGTATTCCTGATCCGGAAGGTGCCCGACCCGGAGACCGAATTCGAGTTCATGCTCATCGAAGCGGTGAAGTCGAAGGTGACAGCCCCGGAGCTCCGGCCGAACGAGCCGCTCATCGCTCCGGAGAACGGACCGGCTGACACCGAGGAGGAATACGTGAATGTCTCAACCCCCGGGGCGATCGAAAGGACGAACGTACTCGTGCCGAGGTTGAACCCACCGATCGTTGCCGCAGTCGTCACCGACAGTGTGCTGGTGACACCAGAACCGTTCTTCGAGAACGAACCGCTCAATTTCAATGCGAACCCGGCGATGGAAAGGTCGGCGGCCGCACTCACGCTCACCGACGAACCCACCTTCAAGACGCTCACCTGGAGATTCAGGTTGAAGCCCGCGAGCGCCGAAGCAGTGCCGCTGGCGCTGAAGTCTCCGGAGGAGGTGAAGGAGCCCTGGACAGTGACCTGCGAACCGCGGTTGTCGACGGAGAAGGAACCGCTGAAACTCGCTCCGAACGCCCCCCCAGCTTTGGCGAGCGCCACCGACGCCGTTGCCGAGAATCCGCCAATCGTGAATCCGATGCCGGTGGCGCTGAATGCGAAGTCACCGGCGCCGGCCTGGACAACGGTTCCATTTGGCAAGGTGATGGTCGGACACACCGAGTTCGGACAGAGCGGAGTCTGCCAGTACATGGCGCCGGCAATGGTGGTGGTGAATACACCCCGGACCGCCAAGGTACCCGTGAAGGTGAACCCACGGTTGTCGATCGAAAGAGCCACCGAGCCGACAGCGAAGCCGTTGACAGTCGCATTTCCGGTTGCCGTCAACGAGGTGACGTTGGTGGTCTTATTGCTGTCGAGCACGAACGTGCCCGAAACGGTGACCGAGGAGACCACGATGCTTGCGTAGATCTCAACGTGAAGTGCAGTGACCCGACCGTCGGTGTAGGTGAAGTCCACCGACCGCACATCAAGCACGCTCCCGAGGATGGTGATCTTCCCAGTGGCCTGAATGGAGAACGACTGCGATGTGGGTGACGTCGACAGTGAACCGAAGAACTGCAGGTTCGTGAGAGAGAACGGACCGGCACTGATGTCGCCGATGGAGCCCCTGAGCCAGATGAGTGAGGTCTGTGTCGACGATGTCCAGCCGAAGTACCCACTGAGGGAGATCGGCGTTCCGAGAATTGCCAGCGATCCAGCGAACTGGACGTAGCTGCCGAGATAGGAGGATCCGATGGTGATCGTCGCTCCGTCGAACGTGACCGCACTGGTATGGAATGCTCCGACCGTGACTGTTGCCGTGAACGCGAAGTTCGGAGAGGTTGTGATCACGGCGCTGACGCTCAGATCGACGTTCAGCAGACTGGCCTCGATCTGCACCCCGAACCCTGCCGGAACGATGTAGCTCCCGACGATGCAACCGGTGGGAGCGATGACCAGGTGGAGATACTTGGCCTTCACCACGCCTGCGAGGTTGACGATGTCAGGGCCACCAGGAGTACCGATCGCTATATCCATGCAGGGATTCGCCTCGGAAAGCTGCATCAACACCGAGACCGGAACCGGGTCAGTGGGACGCATTCCGAATGTCGTGAGCAGATTCCCGGGCAGGGTGACCGTGGCCTGCAGGCCGAGTGTGGGTAGCGGGAAGGGCACAGCCGCAATCTGGATCCCGACCTGGATTGTGATGGTCTTGAGACTGAACCCGGGAAGTCCAAAAGCGTTATCCCAGAGGGAGCCACCGTTCACTCCCGCTGCAGTGATGTACCCGTTCACCGTCTGGGAACTGGCCAGATAGGTGACACCCATCGCCACGTTGATGACCTTGGTGCTGCTGCCGGAAGCGCTGATTGTGAAGGTACCGGACTGGCTCAGGCTCTGGACAGGCTGACCCGAGGTCATCCCGGTCATGATCGTGAAGTTGTTGAACGTGAACCGATAGCTCGAGGAGCCGGTCCGCACCGGCACGTTCGTGGGGAACGATGCCCGGATCATGTACTCGGTGGGAGCGGAATACGTGACAAAGATCTTCGCGTCACCTAGCGATCTTTCGATGAGCGTGGAGACCCAGGACGGAAGCCCCTGTGCGCCACCGAAGGACAGCGTGTTCGCCGGAAGCTGAACACTCAACCCGTCAAGCGTCACCGTGGAAGCGACATTGGTGTACGCCAGCGACGTCAGCCGTGCTGTCCCAAGGTTCAGCCCCGCGGATGGGAATGTTCCGACGACTGCATACCCGGTGGGCGTGTAGGTGAAGCTCACCGGCAGTGAAGCGCCCAGGATTTGTGCTGTGCCTGAGGCGGCGAAGCTGTAATTACCCCTCGCTCCAGCGCCGACTCCCAGACCAACCGCGCCTGTCGAAGCATTCGCTGCTCCATTCAAGTAGCTCACCGAGAGCGTGGGCGACTCGATCTCGAGGAATCCGGGGACGATCGTGATCTTGGACATCGAGGCCTGGAGACGGAACCCCTTCGACTGCGTGCCGTAAACACCGGCGACATTGATGGTCTGGGTGCCGAGCCCGTTACCGAGACTCACTTCCACCGAACCAGTGAGCGAGAGGTACGTGCTGTTGGTACCGGTAGGACAGAAGTCCGCTCCCGAAACCTGCGGACAGGTAGAACTGACCGAAATTGTGATGTTCTTGAGCGTCAGAACATTCGAGATGAGCGAGATGCTCGAGACGTTCGCCGAGATGCCCCAGTCGATCACACCAGCAGAATTCGTGATCGCGCCGGAGAAAGATGCGCCAGCGAGCATGAACCCGGGCGCGATCGCCAGCGTTCCCGGACTTGTCCGGGCCGTGAAACTCCAGTTGCTCGAATCGACGTAGATGACACCGACTGACAGCACAACCCCGGAGCCGAGATCAATTGTCCCTGTACCGGTCAGCCCGGTCGTGGAACTCCAGGAAACCGCCAAGTTGGAGATGGTGAGTCCGCTCACCCTGATCGGAGCGAACGTTGCCGAAATCGACTGGGTCAGCGTGGCGTCTCGCTTCTCGATCGATCCGGAGACCACGGCCGAGGATCCGAACAGCGACAGGTTCGCGGACAGATTGACACTGATCTTCCAGTTCGAGGCACTCACATAGATGAACGAGACAGCCACTGTTGTGCCGCCGACGGCGATCGTCCCGGCGCCCGAGGCCTGCATCGCTCCTCCATCGCGACCGATCGTGAAATTGGACGCCGCGAGCGAGATTCCGGTGACAACCCTGAAGGTGACGCTCGATGCCGTGAACTGCCAATGCGTGGCGTCGGTGTAGGTGCCAGTAACTGACACACTGGATCCATCGGAGAACGAAATCGATGCGCTGCCGACAAATTTCGAAGCGCCGGTCGGGGTCCAGATGAGCGTGAGACCGTTGAAGGTCACGCCCGACATCACGAGAGTTCCGAGGCGCAGAGCGACAGAGCCGGGGGCCGCCGCGGTGCATGTCGCGGAAGCGAGACAAAGTGCGCCGGTGAGCACACCATCGTCGTACGAGACGGTGCCAGCAACCACGACCGTGCCAAATCCGAGACCGACACTCCCGGCAAGCTCGAGCGACCAGTTCGACGGGTCGGTGTAGCTGAAGGTTGCCGCAATCCGATTCACCCCCGAGATCACCAGTTCACCGGATACCTCGAGCACAAGTTCGACCCCATCACCGACCGGCGTCGACGTCATCGACACCGCGAGGGCGCAGATGGAGAGTCCGGCGCCAAGCGATTGGCACTCGGTGGGCACGAGGGAGAACGACGCCGCCCAACCGTCTGACTCGTCGTAGGTGAACGAGCCCGAAATCGTGGTGTTCGGTCCGATGGCAACCGAACCGGTGGCGGAAAACGCATGGGAAACAACGTTGAATTGGAAGGCCAGAACAATGGTCGTGGAGCCGATGACCAGAGTTCCTGCACCAACCAACAGACCGCCGGGTCGAACCGTGGCCGTGGTGATGTCAAAGGTCTTGCCTCCGAGATCCAGCGACTCGGGAATCGTTCCCGCTTCGCTTGCCACTGCGCCGATCGAATCACCGGCGATGTTGGTGGCGACGACAGTGAAGTCGGTGTAGCCGGGGTCGATTCCCGAGATCTCGCAGGTGCGCTCCGCCGCTGACGTTGTCGTGCAACTGTCCCCCGAACTCGCGGTGACGGTGTAGGAGAGGATGCTCCTACCGCCGTCCGCCACAGGTGCAACCCATGACACAAACGCGATGTTGCCCTCAATCTCGATCGTCACTGCGGTCGGTGACCCGGGAACGGTGTAGGGGGTGACCGAAACAGTCACCACGGATTCGGCTCCCTGACCCGCTGCGGTGATTGCGCGCACCCTGAACGAATACGCGGTGCCGGCAGCCAGCCCGGTGATGTCGCAGCTCGTCGAACTGGTGGAGCAACTGAACCCACCGACCGTGGAGGTGACCCTGTACGAGATCACAGGGCTCCAGCCACTCGCCGACCCGTCGGCCAACTCCGACCAAGAGATCGTTGCCAGTTCGTAGCCGGCAGAGGACGTCACACCCGTGACCGCTGAGGCGAAGGTGTAGGGAACAACCGCTGAGGATGGCGAGGATGCAACGCCGCTGCCTCCCTGATCACTCGCAGCCACGGTGAACGTGTACTCGGTGCCTGCAGTCAGCCCAGTGACTGTGCAGTTCCCGCCGACAGAATCTGCGCGAACAGAAATGGCGCAGGTGCGTCCCCCGGGCGACGCCGTGACCGTGTAGGCGGTGATCAGGACGGAATCGGCCGGACGAGACCAGGACACTGTTGCGGTGCTCGAACCCGCAGCGGCCACTACTGCAAGGGGTGCTCCCGCCTGGGCGTAGACAACACCCGAGTTCGAACTCGACGATGCTGCCCCGGCTCCCGATGCCGTCGTAGCGAAGACCGTGAACGAGTAGGTAGTACCCGGGACAAGACAGGACACCACACATGAGGTGGATTCACTCGTGCAGCTGAGATCTCCGACGTTGGATCTCACCGTGTAGAGAGTGATAGCAGAACCGCCGTTGTTGGCCGGCGGGTTCCAGGACACAGTGGCCGAGGATCGTGCAAAAACCGCTGTCACACGCAATGGCGGGCCCGACACCGACACTGCAGTTACCGGTTCCGAGGGCGAACTCCCCGCTCCGGTACCAGCCCGGTTGGTTGCAGTCACCGTGAAGGTATAGGTCATCGCACTGGTGAGCCCGGAGACGACGCATGTCAACGCTCCGGTCGTGGTGCAGCCCCGGCCGCCAGGGGATGCCACCACCGAGTACCGGGTGATGACCGAACCGCCGTTTTCCAGCGGGGCGGACCAGACCACAGAGACCGAACTGGCGCCGGCGATTGATCCAATGACCGACGTCGGAACGTCGGGAGCCGAAGCGGGCACGATCGCACCCGCTGCGCCACCGGGCGCACTATCACCGACAGCATTCGTCGCTCGTACGGTGAACGTGTAGGACACGCCATTGGCGAGACCGGAAACAACACAAGTCGTGGCGTTCGCGCCACCAACACAACCCGCCGAGGCCGGTGATGATTCAACGGTGTAGCCGGTGACCGGGGAACCGTTGCTGAACGCCGGCGCCCATGAGACTGTCACTGACGCGTTGCCCGAGACACCGCGCACCGCGGTCGGAGCATTGGGCGCTTTCATCGGCACGACGCCACTCGAAGGCGACGACGCAGCACTCTGCCCCGCACGGTTGGTCGCGACCACCGTGAACGTGTACGGGGTCCCGAGCGTGAGACCGCTGACGGAACAGCTCAGCGCCGCCGTTGTGCAGGACTTCGTTCCGGGAGACGCGGTGACTGTGTATGACGTGACCGCGCTACCACCGTTGTCCGAAGGCTCAGCCCAGTGAACGAGTACCGAGGACCCGCTCACCGTGCCGTCCACCGCGGTGGGCGCATCGGGAGCCCGTGCCGGAACAACCGGTGCGGAGGCGAACGAGGGGGTCTGACGTCCATCTGATGCGGTGGCGGTGACGACGAATGTGTACGGGACGCCATTCGTAAGGCCCGATACGACGCAGGTGAGCGCAGATGTGGTGGAGCAGGTGAAGCCCCCCGGAGTGGAAGAGACCGTGTATCCGGTGACGGAGATGCCCGCGATCGGTGCCGGCGCCAACCATGAAACGCTGACTTCACCCGAACCGAAGACGCCGACGACATCGACTGGCGCTCTGCTCGAGCCGAGCGGGATTACCTCAGCGGATGTCGTTCCACTGCTCGAACCGAGAACCGTTCTTGCGAGAACCGTGACCGTGTACGTCTCCTCGGCCACAAGGCCCACGATCGTACAGAACGTGGCTCCGGTAGTTCGGCAGGACTTGGCGCCGGTGGAACCCACCGACGTGGTGGCGATATAACCAGTGATCGGCCGTCCGCCGAGATCAGCCGGCGGGGTCCAGGAGACCTTGATCGAGGCATTCCCGGCGATCACGTCGACCCCCGGAGGCGCCATCGGAATCGCTCCCGGAAGCACTGCTGCGGAACTCGACGAATCCGCGCCATCGCCGGCGTTGTTCACGAACCGAACGGTGAAGGTGTAGGAGACGCCGTTACGGAGACCTTCGACAAGGCAAGTCGTCAACCGCTCGCTGCGACATGACGCATCATCAGCGCTCGCTGTGACGAGGTAGTAGGAGTCCGGCGAGAAGTAGGAGGAGATATTCGTGGGGGCGGTCCATGACACCGACACCGAGCGGTCACCGAACGTGCCCACCACGCCGGTCGGCGCCGGGGCTATGGCAACCGGACGGAAGGTCGCGGGCGCAGAAGCCGCACCCCATCCCGCAGCATTCCTCGCGGCCACGGTGATCCGATAGGTCACTCCCGGCGTGAGCACACCGTCGAGCGACGAGTAGATGGCGCTGCTGAAGGTCTCGAATGTCACCGGCAATCCGAAGGGGCCTGGCGAGTAGGTCACCCGATAGGAGATGACCTCGTCTACCGAGGGAGCGGCGGACCATTCGAGTTGGACGATTACGGACGACTGCGTCACTGAGAGTGCTCCCGGAGCCGACGGGAGACCGATCGGGGTCGGAACGAAACCCGGGGAGGCCCCGAACTTTCGGTCGAAGGATGTGATCTGGGGGTTGTTGTTGAGTGCGTAGACGAAGAAGTTGTAGGGAACGCCATTCGGTAGACCCCGAACCGTGCATGTGAGTGCACCCTGGTCAGCGGAGCAGCCCGGCGTATAAACCGTTCCGGTCGGCACGGAATAGGTCCAACCGATGACGCGGTACCCAATGATCGGGCCACCACCGGTGCCTGGTGGGGCGGTCCATGTGACCCTCACCGAATTCGGGCCGGGGGTTCCGACGACGCTGCCGGGCCAACCCGGATAGTCGATGAACATGAGTGGCTGCGAAGCTCCCGAAGTTGCTCCCCAACCGAACGAGTTCCTCGCGGTCACGGTGAAGGTGTAGATCGTGCCGCCATTGAGCCCGTAGATCACACACGACCGGACTGCTGTCGCGCAGGCTGCCCCCGTCACTGCCGCGCCGTTGACGAATGCTTGCACCGAGTACTCGGAGACAGCACTCCCCCCCTCAGAGGCGCCACTCCACTCGATCTTCACGCCCGCCTGCCAAGAGTCGCTCAGGTCGGACAGCGAGGCGAACGGGGGTGCAGGAGCGTCCGGCAGACCGGGAACGAATGCATTCGACGCAGCGGATGCCACACCCGTTCCCACAGTGTTGGCGGCACGAACGGTGAATGTATAACTGGTGCCGTTACTGAGACCGGACACGTTGCATGTGGTGGCGGTTGTCGAACAGGTACGCACGCCGGTCGGTCCACTTGAGGATGAAACCGTGTAGGTGATGGTGCCGTCGCCCACGAAGCTCGGCACAGCCCATGAAACTCTCGCCATCCCCGGGATTAGCGCACCTGCGACGACACCTGAAGGCGCCGTGGGGGTTCGAGCCGGCGTGACTGCCGACGATCGATCCGAAGCGAGCGAGTCGCCCGTCGCGTTATGAGCGATCACCGTGAACGTATAGCTGGTGCCGTTGCTGAGTCCGGTGACATTGCAGGTGGTACCTGAGGTTGCGGTACACGTCTTCACGCCCGTCGGGCCCGAAGAAGATGTCACGACATAGCGCGTGATCGAACTGCCACCGGTATATGGCGGTGCCGTCCAACTCACCTGTGCAGAGGCCGAACCAGCCACAGCAGAAACGTCGGTGGGCGCACCGGGAACCGATACTCCCGAAGACGGATCAGAGGGATCGCCCTGGGCTGACCAGTTGGCACCGGACACGACGAAGTACCCGTCGAAGCCATTTGGGATATCGGTGATCGTGCAGGTTCGGGGAGCCAAGGTTTCGTTGAAAAAGTCGCCGGACGTGTCGCCCGTGATGCAGTAGGGAGCGGCCATTGGCCACTGATCGCGCGGTAGAAATGGGTCGGCGACTGGAGCGTCTCCCGACATGTCAGCGTTCCAGTACATGTAGACCTCGTACCGGATGATGGGCGCTCCACCATCCGAGGCCGGCGCATCCCATCTGACCGTCGCCGATGTCGTTGCCCCGCTCCGGTCGAACGTATGGAACACACGCCGGGGCAGACCGGGAGCAACACAGGTACTCCAGTAGTTGTCGTTGTTGTTCATCGCCTCGTTCTGATGCTGCTCGGAGAGCGATCGATTGCTCGCACATTCCCTGATGTTGCGCGGCACATGAGTGGCCGGGTCACCCGGCCAGGAAGAAGCGGAGACCGGAGCATCCTCCGGCGTCTTCGGCGGTGTCGTCGTCGGTGTTGTTGTCGGTGTCGTCGTCGGTGTTGTTGTCGGTGTCGTCGTCGGTGTTGTTGTCGGTGTCGTCGTCGGCGTAGTGCTCGGCATTGTCGTCGGCGGCGTCGTCGTCGGCTCAGCAGCGACCGCTTCGGCAATGGTGAGCGTCACGTCCTTCTCGGCACGCAGGCGACCATCATCAGTCGTCGCCGACACGTGCACGATCGCATCACCGAGAGGAGCGTTCGTGAGCGCCCGGAACATGATCGTGATGAGTTCTCCACCCGAACCAGCAAGCGGACCCTCGTGACGACACATCGAGCGCTGCGCGCCACCCGTGCAGCGCCAGCCACCGCTCTCAACCGGATCCATCGTGATGCCTGCCGGGAGATCAATGAATTCGGTGACTCCAGCGGAGGAATCTCCCTTGATGGCGTTGATCAGCATCATCGAGACAACAGAACCGCGAGAGAGCGTCTGCGTTCCGAGACTCAGGAGTTCGATGGCGAACTCGCCGGACTCATTGGGGGCAACCTCGGCCGGAACAGGAACCGCCTGGGCGGACGGAGCGGACGTGCCATCAGCGCCGAAACCGCGACCCGACGCAAGCACTCCGGACCCGAGCGGACCAATGGTCGAGTTGGTGGATTCAGTCTGGGGTTCGGGCCCAGACGCAACCGGTCGAGACATCGCGGGCGTCGTTGACGTCTGCAATGAGAGCGCCCCGACTGGTGCCGCCAAGGGCACCAGCAACATCATGGTGACGAACGCAACGAACGATGCTGTCAGCGACCGCCTGCGGGTCCGGTCCTGCCCAACTGATGGATGGAGTTCCGACTTGTTGCTTGAAGACATCTGGACCCCTGAAAGTAAGATTTACAACAGCCTAATCCAAGATTCACCCATTTCGCTCTGAAGAACTCCATGAAGTCCGGCATCCCCGGGCTGGGGCGCGTCGGGGGGTCGATCCGAGCAGGCCTCCCGTTGATGACGCGATCAGCATTCTTCGGATGCTCGAGCAGCGGTCACACCAATTCTTCCGGTGCAGCGCGGCCAGGCTGAACCAACTGAGAAGTTCGAAAACTCGCACCATGCTGCGAACGACACCGCCGCACTGCTGCACTTCGCTGATTCGATCGGCGTCGACGTCGACGTCTCCATCGTGCTCGCAGCCGTGACGTCGAACAATCAGGTCAGATCACGCGACGAATCCCGCAGGCGCTGAGGGACCCGAACTTCCGGCCGGAGCCGATGGCTGAGTTCTGCGACCTCAGTCCACCTGCTCCATCTGGATCTGGACGGTGTTGTTGTATGAGGCGACAATTGATGGGCCGCTCGTCGGATTGGCCACGTTCCAGACCGACCCATCAGCCACCGTGCAGGTCCAGCCGCCGCAGGTGAAACCCGACGTGGCAATCGTCGTGTTCTGCATGGGCTGCCAGCCAAACGTGTAGGTGTTGCCGCTCGAATACTGAAGAGTGAACGCGACCGGGATGAAGAAACCGTGTGCTTGGGAGTTCACATTCGCTGACTGATTCGCCACCGGGACGGGCATGACCGCGGTCAGCGCCGTCTTGTTGTTCTTGGTCGGAGTGTTGATGCGCCACTCCTGGTAGTTGGCTGAGTTGTAGGTGTCGTAGGAGTTGTAGGTGAGGTTGCTGGTTGAGGCGAAGTACTCGACAGGGTCATACCCCCACTGCCAAGCCGGCGCCGGACCCGACATGATGTAAGCCATGACCTGCCCGGATTTGAAGTTAAGCGTGTGGTTGTGCGACACATAATCGGGGTAATCGGACTCATCACCGGAGTACTGACTCGACACCCAGTTCCAGGTCGAGGACGACTGCTGCCAGGCACTCGGACAATGGGCGTTCGGGAAGCAGGTCCAACCACTGGCACCGATCGTCGCCCAATCGCCGCAGTTCAGATACCAGGAGCCGGCGGTGAGACCGGCGGCGTTATTGATGTTGCTCGTACCAGGCTGATACCAGGTGAGCATCGAGGAGGATGGGTTGCAGAGTCGGAGGTTGACCTGCATCGCGCCGGTCAGAACGATTCCTGCCGGCGATGCGTAATAGGGCTGCAGACGATCGCCGTCGTAATAGGAGTCATTGAGCGCGCCGAGACCACCGGTGGCGAACAGCACCGGACAATTCCCCGGTTCGGCCACAACGGTGGAGAGGAGTTCGGTTCCATCGTTGTTGAGCACCGCCGCAGCACACTGCTGCGCGCTGAACAGCGCACCGAACTGGTAGAGCGCCGCTTCGTCCTGCCATGCGCCACCGGCGGCATTGGGCAGCGCCAGCATCGGATACCGCGAAGGTCCACCAGCCACGTTGGGAAGCGCCGCGCCGATCAGTTTCGAATAGTTCACCGCCGGGAGCGACTGCTGTTGCGAGCCGACTGTCACCGGGATCGAGCCGGTCGGGTAGGACTGCGGACCGAACGGCACGTCGCTGACGAGGTACTGCAGCGTCGTGCTGGCGAGGCGATTCACCCGGGCCTTATAGACAGAGAACAGTTGCTTCTGCGTGGTGTTGTACGCGATGACGGCATCGTTCCAGGTCGATCCGGCGGGCTGGTTCGAGATGTTGAACGAGGTACCCGGTATCGCTCCCCAGGACGCGATCTGACTGCAGGAGTTCCATGATGACGCTGCCGAGCAGTTGTCGTACGCGTACTGGAAGTTCATCTGGTTCGTCAGCTGCTCGAGGGTGAGCCCCTGCTGCAGAGAGTTGAGTGAGGACTGATAGTCATCGCTCAACGCGTTGTTGTAATTATCGTAGATCGTGACAACGTTGGTGCCGGAAGCGGTTCCTGCGCCCACGTTCATCTTCCATTGCGCCTGAAGAGCGGCAGCCTTCGAGTTGAGCAGACCCACCAACTGGCTGTTGGGGTTCTGCAGCACCTGCTTGGCACACGTCCCTCCGGGACATTTCGACGACTGCAGCATGGTTCCCGAGAGATTGGCGATGGCCTGTTGGAACTGGGTCTGACTACCCGGGTTCACCGCCTCGACAGCCGATTGGAAGCGAGACGGCGTCGTGGCGTCGTCGATCGTGAAACCCGACGCCACCACATCACCAGGCTCCCAGAACCCAACGTTGAGCATGAAATTCCCGAAGAGACCCTCCGAGGTGCCTGTTCCCGGCGAGATGGTGGCCAGGCTTGCGGCGTACTGCTGGGCGTACGAGCCGGCGATTGCTTGATCTTGGTCGAACTCGCTCTGGTAGAAGATCCCGGCCGCGTCTTGCGCCTCGAGTTGCAACTGCGAGATCTGCGACTGGAGGTTCGCCAACTGCTCGTTGATGATCTCGATCTGGCCCTCGATACACGCATCCGCGGCGTTCGAGGCATCGGCGGCGTTGTTGTACGCCTGGTCCGCGAGAATTTGTCCGAGGAACGGGCCTGCGACCGGGACCATCGACGCCGCACCGACGAACATCATCTCGGTCTCGCCAATGTTCTGGTACGACTCACCGCATCCTGAAGTCGCCTCCTGGGCCGTCACCGGCTGCGAGTCGACCGATTGCGCTGCGGCGGGAGTGGTCATCATGGACCGCGCTCCCACCACATCGACCAGAGCGCCACCGGTAAGAACCGGCTGAGCGCCCCTGGTACTGCAGACCGCCCGTGTGCTCGAAGAGCGACCGCAGTTCGAAGTGCTCAGCTGCACCAAAGTGTCGCCGATGGCGATGTTCACCACGGGGCGGGCCGGCATCGTTCCAGCCTCCGGGTCAGCGGGTCGACGGCACCGTGCCGGTCGGTTGGGGCCGCAACCGAGGATGCTCTCGACCGAGGCCTGAACGATGATTGCCGGGTCGGCATCCGGAGTGGGCGATTCGAAAGTCACCTGGGCCCAGTCGCCGTTGGACTTCTTGCAGTCGAGCAGTATTTTGTCGTCGATCTTTCGACACTGAAGGGGCTCGAACCGGGCGACAGCGCGTGCACCGAGGAGCGGGTCGGCGGCCCCGAGTGCGGTGCGCTCCCCCATGGACAGGAACAGGCCACCGTTGCCTCCGTTACCGCCGTTACCGATGGAGAGGTCGTCGGGCACGACGCCAGGCACAACCGTGGAGATGGAGAACCGATCGGCGTTCGGCATCACTCCCGGTACGCGCCGCTCGTGCCAAATGCTGACCTGATCACGAGGGATGTTCGCGAGCGTGTACGCCGCTGGACGCGAGGTCGAAGTGGCAGCACCCGCCGGCGCGGAGACAGTCGTGAACAGGGCAGCCACAACACTCAGCGCCAGAACTGAGGTCAACACCCTCGAACGGAGGGGGCGCCGGCTTAGGGCATCTGGACGTCGGAAGTTCATGGCACATCTCCTCGGCGACCTCGATCGCCCAATATCTGGAAAAATCTTTGCCAAGACTAGTTCATCAATCCACGGGAGCACCCAGCGCAGCAAGAGCCTCAGCCACCGCAGATCGAAGTTCGCCGTGGGCGTTGAGGGACTCGAACCCCCGACCCTCTCCTTGTAAGGGAGATGCTCTAACCAACTGAGCCAAACGCCCGGATGAGCCGGAGCCCAGAGATCAGACTAGTGGGAGCCATGGGAACTCTCAGATGAGACCGAGCGCGCCCAGGGATTCACGAGCATCGCGTTGCAGTACAGGGAGAGCGTCGAGAGCGAACCACGCCACCTCGATGATCTCGGCAGATCGGGGTGCAGCAGTCGAACCCACGACCGGCGAGGCCCGAAACATGAAATCGATCTGTTGGAGTTTCGGGTTCATGACCACCTGCGGTGGGCCGAGCAGAGTGACATCGAGACCGATCTCCTCGAGGGTTTCACGAACAGCAGCAAGGGCAGGTTCCTCTCCTCGACGAATGAGCCCACCGGGCAGGCCCCAGTCGGAGCGATAGGAGTGTCGAACCAGTACGACGCAATCACGCTCGTCGATCACGACGCAGTTCGCACCCACGGTGAACGAGGGCGACAACAGACGAACCACAATGCGACGGAGAGCTATCGGAAGTCGACCCCAAGCCCGGAACAGTGCCGCCCGCACCGCATGCATCACGGGGCTCAGTCCGCCAGTCGGGCCGTGAGCATCTGATCGACAAGTTCACGCGTCGCACCGGCAACAGGCGTTCGCCGTTCTGCGTGTTCGAGCGTGATGAGGTCGCGTCCGTGGGCGTCGACGATGACAGCCCCGGCTTCCTGACAGACAAGGAGTCCGCCGAGGTAGTCCCAGGAACCGTGGGCATTCCACGAACAGTCGATATATCCGTCGACAACACCAGCGGCGACCGCACAGAGATCAAGTGCGCACGCACCGAGCGAGCGGAACTGGTACCAACCCAGCCACCTCGACGGAAATCCGGACAGCGCGACAAGCGACTCGCCGAAGGCCGTGGCTCCCGAAGGCGTGAGGGGGCGACCATTGCCGCGCGCTCCCCCACCGCGCACCGCTTCGAAGCGATCTCCCGATGCGAGATTGATCACGAGCGCAGCGCGTGCGCCATCGGCGTCGACCGCACAGAGGCTGGTGGCAAACCATGGAATGCCGTGACTGGCGTTGGTCGATCCATCAAGCGGGTCCAGCACGACGGTGATGTCTGCGCCAGGACGGTGACGGCCGGACTCCTCCGAAAGCACGCCGAGACCCGCCCGCTCGAACACTTCGAGCGCCGCAGCATCGGCGGCGAGGTCGCTGTGGTACTGGCCGTCGCGGGTTCCGGCGAGGCCCCAGTCGTCGAGGTCGCCGAGCACCGAGCGGATGGCGGCCGCCGCCTCATCGAGCACCTCGAGCAGAACCTCATCACGCATCTCCTGACGCTACCGCCTCATCACCGTCAACGGCTCCTGTCGCACCGACATGGCAGGCTTGGGAAATGGCAATCATCGATGTTCCGGGATTCATCGCCGACCTCAAGGATCATGCGGTCGATCACGCATTCCACGTCCACGACGAGCGCCATTTCGTCGAGACCTATTCCCTGCGTCAGGCATGGGAGATCGATGTCCATCCCGAGGACGCATGCGGTGGCCCACTCGATCTCCACCTCGCCCTCGAGGTCGATCCCCGCACGTTGCTGACCTTCGAGGACCAGATGCTCGAACTCGACGAGCTCTCCGATCCGGTCACCGGGTTCTTCTTCCCACTCGTGTTCAACTGGGCACTCCCCCCGCTTCGTTATCCCCCCGATCTCCTGGTGCTGGCCACCGAGCTCGCCGGTCTGGGAGGGATAAACCTGCCGCTTGAAGTTTCGGCCATCGATTCCTTTGCGGCGGTCACCGATGCGCCGGAACGCAGCCTCACCATCGTGAGTCGCGTGAACATCGCCCTCGATCAGATGTACACGGGCCAGGAGCATCTCTGTGAGCTGCTTGACACCTGCCACGAAGTGAGCACGTATCTGCTCGATCGAGCCGGGGCATGGCTCGGCAACTGATCCCGGCCGCCGAATCCCCCGAGTCGGCGGCCGTCGTCGCACGCTGGCTCGTCGACGAATGGGCACACCTCTATCCACAGTGGGATCACGCAGCAGCCGTCGCCGAACTGCTCGGCAGCGGTGACGCCGGAAACCCACCGCAGACTTGGTTGCTGTTCGAGGAGTTCGGCGATCGCCACGAGCAGAGTGCGCGGACCGTCATCGGCTCGATCGGCCTCGGACTCGATGGCGAGCTCCCAGCGCCGGCCCCCCGATCCGACAACAACCGAAGCAACGGCAGTGATGGCGATGATGGCGATGATGGAGACGATGCAGTTCCCCCGAGCGGTGTCTGGGTCGTCAACCTCTTCGTCACCCCTTCTGCACGCGGCCGCGGTCATGGCACCGCGCTCCTCGATCACGCCGTGGCCGAAGCGCTGTCGATGGGAATGTCAGAACTCTTGCTCACCACCGAGCATTCCGCGGATCACTACGCAACCCTCGGTTGGCACCGCACCGGAGTGATCGACCTCAACGGTCACGAATCGGTCCTGATGCGCCTGTCTACGATGGGCCGATGATGACCGGGGCGAACGCGATTGAACTCATCAACACAGCTCGCTACGACCTCGATGACTCCCAACTCAGCGGGGCCTGTCTCGAACAGTTCCTCGCCGAAGGTATCTGTGTCCTTCCCGACTTCCTTCGGCCCGAAGCGGTCGACGCACTGGTGCGTGAGAGCGATGCGCTCGCACCTCTTGCCCATCGCTCCGCCACATCGGCCACCGTCTACCTCTCTGGCGCTGATCACACGCTGCCCGCCGACGATCTGCGTCACAGGGCGCTCGACAGTTCCGTCGAGGTGGTCGGCTACCACCTCTTCCCCATCGACAGTCTCCTGCGAGCCCTGTACGAATCCGACGAACTGCTCGAGTTCATCGGTCGATGCCTCGGCGTCGCTGAGCTTCATCGGTACGCCGATCCGTTCGGCGCTCTGAACCTCGCGATCATGCGCGATGGCGACCGACTCGGTTGGCATTTCGACATGACCGACTTCGTGGTGTCGATCGCCATCCAGTCCTCAGAGGTGGGTGGCGAGTTCGAGAATGCCGCACGGATTCGCGGTGTTAACGACCCCAACATTCGTGGCATCAGTTTGGTGATCGACGGTACCGATCCAAGCCTTGTCCGAGTGGAGCCCATGACCCCGGGAACGCTCATGATCTTCAACGGTCGTTGGAGCCTTCATCGCGTTGACCCCATCATCGGTAAACGACCCCGCTACGTCGCGTTGCTCGCGTACGACACGAAGCCCGGCACGGACTCGACCGACACCCTGAAGCTCGCAAGGTACGGTCGCCTTCCAGCAGCGGCCTCGGCCGACTCACCAAACTCGAACACACCGAACACACCGAACACACCGAACCGCAGCGGAGCATGACGATGACGAACGGATTCGAAATCGGTGAAGGTTTCGCCGGCGACGGCCCCGAGGCAGCCCATCTCAACACCATGCTCGGGCTGCGCTCCGGACCATTGGGCACTGCGTTCGCCACTGCCCTCGCCTCCCCCACGACCGGACACATCCCGTTCCTGGTGGTCTGGGAACCGAATGTGCCAGTCACGCCGGCCACCTTGTTCATCAACAAGGCCGCCATCGCCTCCGACCGCCACGGTGAGCTCACGTGGGGGGCAGCGCAGGCTGGTGTGGCGCTCGGCGTCACCCGCTACGCAAGTGAGCGGTTCTCCGAGCCGAGCGCCGCTGACGAGTGGGCGCTCATCACCGCCGTCTGGGTCGATCCAACCGCCGCCGATGAGCAACTCGTGTTCCACAACAATGCCGAGGCCACCTACCACGCGCTCATTCGGGGAGCCCAGGCCCCTCAAACAACCGCGGCGATGGATGCCCTGCGGTCCGGCGCACTTCCGAGCAACCCGTATCTGGGCCGAAACAGCTGACGAACTTTTGCCGGAACTTCCGGATCGCTGCTGGATCCGAGTGGGGTGGCTGGAGCCCGAACCCACAACTCTCAATCGTGAGAGCGGCGAGACCCGTCCTGACCCCTAGTGGTGAGCCTCCAGGGCAGCCATCCGCCTGAACTGCTCGATCACGTCCGGGCTCTCGTGCGCAGGATCCAGCGAGCGGTAGACCGTGTCGACGTTCACGCTGATGCGGCCGAACTCGCCCCAATCTCCGAACCCATTCAATGCAATGTCACGGGCCGCATCCCAGGCATCCATGCCCACCTCGAATCGGGCGCTCGCCTCCTGCTGCACGAACGACAGGTAGTCACGCACCTGCACGATGCCGGCCTTATCCGTGAGCGGACCATGACCCGGAACGACCGTCTCGATGTCCATGCCGAGCATCAGGTCGCAGGCGTTGATCCAATTGGTCAGCGGCCCGGCCCACACGATGGGTGTCCCGCCGATGAACAAAATGTCACCCGTGTAGACAGTGCGCGCGTCGGGAACGTAAGCAATCACGTCACCCGCGGTGTGCGCCGGACCGACCTCGATCAGTTCGACCAGACGTCCACCCACATCAAGGTCGAGCCGGTGCTGAAACGTGCGTGTCGGCAACGTGTGCGTGATTCCGTCGAACTCGAACGAACCGAAGAAGCCGCGGAAGAGATCGCCGAGTTCGCCCGGCGCGTTGGTGAGCGCAGCGAGCATGGACGGAGGCACCTCTGTCATCTCGTGAGCGGCGCTCTCGCTGGCGATGATCTCGGCGCCGGTCACGAGTTGGTTCCCGTAGCAGTGGTCTCCGTTGGCGTGGGTATTGACCACCGTGGTGATCGGTGCTCCGGTGACAGCAGGCACCATTGATTCAAGCATCTCGGCGGTGAGGCGCAGATCAAACAGGGTGTCCACAAGCAACGAGACACCATCACCGACGATCAGGCCAGCGTTGCTCCAACCCCAGCCACCGTCGGGCTGAAGGTACGCAAAGCAACTGTCGCCGAGTTCGTGCAGACCCCTAGTAAATCCCATGACGTACGTCTATCAGGTTGGGTGTCGGCTCCAGCGCCATCACCAGCGCCGTCACCGTGGTGTGGAACGCGGCGCTTCGACGTGATCGACGCCTGCGATCCGGCGCACGTCCCGCCAACCCGCATCTGGGCCGAAACGGCTGGCGAACTGTCGCCGGAGCAGCAAGACCACCGCTGAATCCGAGTGGGGCGGGTGGGGCTCGAACCCACGACCCAGGGATTATGAGTCCCCTGCTCTGACCAACTGAGCTACCGCCCCGATCATTGGTCCGATGCCTGGACTGATGGAGCTCCGGGGGTGGGGCTCGAACCCACGACATTCTGATTAACAGTCAGACGCTCTGCCAGCTGAGCTACCCCGGAATGAATCGCCGACGATAGCAGTGACAGAGGCCCCCACGGAAAGCCGGTCACCTCACCGGGACTCAGGCGTGGGGGGACTCTCCGCGGATGTCGGCCAGGATCTCGGCCTCGGTGAGATCGAAGTCAGGGTTGAACTCCAGACCCGGTTCGAAGGTGGACTCAGGGCCGACTCTGCGGAGAGCAAGAACCACCCCTGCCACGAGCGCCGAACCCATTGCCAGGATCACCGCAACGAGCAGCGGGCCCCTGGACCGCGGAGGGATCACTGCGGCCCGGTGATGCCCGGAACTGGCCAGCGAACGACGTAGCCCTCTCCCCCTTCCCATAGCCATACTCAGCTCTCGAGATAATCGATGAGCCGCAGTCCGTGATCCGAGTGACCGAGTTTGAGGAGGGTCTTGGTCTCGATCTGGCGCACGCGTTCACGTGTCACATTGAACGAGCGGGCCACCTCCTCAAGGGTGCGGGGCTGCCCATCGTCGAGTCCGAAGCGCATCCGCAGTAACTCACGCTCCCTCGGTGCGAGATCGGACAGAGCCTCCTCGACAGCCTCATGCAGCATGGCCATCTCCGCGACCGCAGCCGGCGATGCGGCATTCTCGTCCTGGACCCGATCACCGAGGCTCGCATCGCTCTCCTCGTTCATCGGCATATCGAGCGACAGTGGATCGACAGCGATGCGCAGCAGTTCCTCGACCCGCTCGACGGGGAGATCGGTGGCCGCCGAGAGTTCATCGATGGAGGGCTCGCGTTCGAGCCGCTGGGCCAGTTCGAGCTTGGTGCGCAGCACACGGTTCATGGCTTCGACCATGTGCACCGGAATCCTGATCGTTCGGGACTGATCGGCGATGGCCCGGGTGATCGCTTGACGGATCCACCAGGTCGCATAGGTCGAAAACTTGAAACCCTTCTCCCCGTCGAACTTCTCGACCGCCCGCATGAGACCGAGATTTCCTTCCTGGACCAGATCTAGAAGCGGCATATTCGTGCTCGCGTAGCGCTTCGCGATGGAGACCACGAGCCGAAGATTCGCCTGGGTGAGTTCCTCTCTGGCCTCAGCCCCTTTGCGGATGACTCGCTTCAACGCAGCGCGCCGAACTGGGTCCACAGGTTCCAGATCTTGTGGAATCACCCGTTCGGCGGTGTCTGAACGTTCGATGGCGGTGAGGTCGGTGACGGCTCGGTCGGTGACGGTGAGATCAGCGCCGGTGAGATCAGCGCCGGTGAGATCAGCAGCGGAGTCAGTCGCAGCGAGAGTCGCTTCCGTGGCCCCCAACTCAGACGCGTTCAGTTGATTCAATTCCTCGACAGCAGCTGCCCCGGCCTTGATCAGCGCTGCGAGTTCCCGCTCCTCGGGCCCGGTCAGGAGCGGTACCCGACCGATCTCGCGCAGGTACATCCGAACCGGATCCGAGGTTCCCGCACCGGCGGACTGGCCACGCGCGGATTCACGGGCCATCGCCTGCTGCCGGTCTCTCTGGCGGCGCTCCATGAGATCTGGGGCATCGTGCAGCAACGCGGCGACGTCGCTCTCCTCGGACTCAAGATCGACCCCTTGCTCAGCGAGCCGGGAGCGCAATGCCTCGATGACTTCGGGGTCGGGTTCAAGCTCACCCAGAGCGGGCACCGCTTCGTCGTGGGTGACGATCGCCGGAACCCGGCCGATGCCGCGATGCACGAGGCGTTGGAACTCGAGTTCATCGAACAGCATGGTCACCCCTCAAGACTCTCACGAACTGTGGGGTCATCGTCAGGGAGAGTTGCACCATCGTCGAGGAGCCAGTCGAGAAGCTCATCGAGTGCGACCTGCCGGGTGGTCGGCTCACGCAGCTCCATGATCCGCAGATTGAGCCAACCGATCATCTCCCCCACGGCCAATGGATCCGGTGCCACCTGCGCTTCGGCCCGTAACGCGGCCATAGCTGCACCTGCAGCCTCATCGACAAGGCGGGCGAGGACATCGGCAGCATCAGCAGTGGGTTCTTCCACAGCGAGTCGCTGCAGGAGTTCACCAGCGACCGGTTCCTCCGCCTCTGCCATGACGATGGCATCGGCCAACGTCGAGGTCGCCATCACCGATCGATACGCGGTCGCTGTGACCGGATCCGGGAACAACACTTCAGCCAGCCACGGAGCGATGTCGTCGTGGTTCCAGATCAGCAGACGCAGGGCCTCCGTGGCCGAGGAATCCCGCGGCACCGCACGACGTCGTCGTTGCGGGGACGGTTCGCCGTAGGGCGGGGGTTCATCGTCGGATCCATTTCGGCGGGGGCTTGTCTCGCGTTTTGCCCCCGGAACCGCTGGTGCTTCGAACCGGCGGCCACGCAACTGCTGCGGGTCGACTCGGCAACGGGCGGCCACCTCGAGGAGGTACTGATCGCGCACCATCTCGCTCGGATGCTCCTGCACGACCGCCATCGCAGATTCGGCAGCCCGCACCCGATGCTCGGGGGTGTCGAGCATCGCGCCGTCGAGCACACGATCAAGACGGAACTTGAGGAACGGTTTCGCATCGGCGATGGCAACGGCGAGAGCGGCCGGGTCTGACTGGGCGAGTTCGGCGGGGTCGACACCACCGGGGAAGGAGGCGACTGCAACATCGAGGTCGTACTTCTTCTCCCATGCGTACACCCGCTCGGCGGCGTTCTGCCCGGCCGCATCGGCATCGAAGGCAAGGACGAGCCGACGGGCGAAGCTGCGCAACAGTTTGAAATGCTCCTCGGTGAGCGCGGTCCCGCACGTGGCCACCGCACGTGGCACCCCAGCCTTGGCGAAGCCGATGACATCGGTGTAGCCCTCGCACACGATCGCCTCATCCGCTCGAACGATGTCGGCCTTCGCGAAGTTCAGACCGTACAGAAGGCCGGACTTGTTGTAGATCGGGCTGTCGACGGAGTTCTTGTACTTCGCTCCTTCGGCCCCGGGCATGATGCGACCGCCGAACCCGACCGGATCACCCTTGACATCGAAGATCGGGAACAGCACCCGGCCGCGGAATGCATCGGTCGGTCGACTCCGGCTGTTCATGAAACCGAGGCCGGCGGCCACGAAGTCCTCATCAGGCAATCGCAGCGCCCTGGCTAGTTCGTCCCAGCCCTCCGGTGCCCAGCCGATCCGATACGCCCGCACATCGTCCCCTGTGAGCCCACGACTGCGCAGATACGCCCGCGCCGCCGCCGCATCCGGGGAAGCCAGCAGGCGCTGGTGGTACCACTCGGTGGCTTTCTCGACCGCACCCAACAATCGTGTTCGACGCTTACGACCCTCACTCTGTCCCTCGTCGCTGTAGCGAAGGGTGATCCCGGCTTTCCCCGCGAGTTTCTCGACCGCGGCGACGAAATCGAGGTGCTCGACCTCTCGTACAAAGCTGATTGCGTCACCCTTGGCCCCGCAGCCGAAGCAGTAATACAGCTTCTGTTCGGCATTGACGGAGAACGAACCGGACTTCTCATTATGAAAGGGACACAGACCGGTCCACCGACGGCCGGTGCGTTTGAGGCCAACGTGCTCGGAGATGACCGCGACGATGTCGATGCCCTCGCGTACCGCGACGATGTCGTCGTCAAGAATGCCCACAGACCCCTCCTCCGAACCGGAAGGCTAGACGGTTGAAGGGCGGTTCCAACCGAGGACTCGGCGCCTGTCCCAAGGTCCGGCGGGCACGATGGACCACCGATCCACAACCGCATCGGGGCCGGGCATGCGAAGGTCTGCGTAATCTCGACCCGAGCTCTTCCAGAGCCCAATCCGAACCTGCGTCAGGCCAGTCGGGGAAGCAGGTGCGAGAGCAACTCGGCGACAGGGACCCGGACCTGTTCCATGGTGTCGCGCTCGCGAATGGTGACGGACTGATCCTCGAGGGAGTCGAAGTCGACCGTGACGCAGAACGGGGTGCCGAGCTCGTCCTGGCGCCGGTAGCGACGCCCGATCGCCTGGGTCTCGTCGAAATCGCACATGAGATGGGGCTGCAGAAGACCAAGGACTTCACGGGCCATCGGCATGAGATCGTCCTTCTTGGACAGGGGCAACACCGCGACCTTGTACGGCGCCAGACGCGGATGGAGACGGAGCACCGTGCGGGTCTCGCCTCGAACCTCCTCTTCGTCGTATGCGGCGAGCAGGAAGGCCATCATGGTGCGGGTGGCTCCAGCCGCCGGTTCGATCACATGGGGCACGTAGCGACTGTTCGTGGCCTGATCGAAGTAGTCGAGTTTCTCCCCCGAATGGGTGGCGTGCTGGGTGAGGTCGTAGTCGCCGCGATTGGCAATGCCCTCGAGCTCTCCCCATCCCCACGGGAACAGGAACTCCACATCAGAGGTGCCCGATGAGTAGTGGCTGAGTTCGTCGGCATCATGCGGACGCATGCGCAGCTTCGACTCGGGAATCCCGAGATCGATGTACCACTGGTAGCGGGTGGCGCACCAGTACTCGTACCACTGCAACGCCTCTTCGGGCGGGACGAAGAACTCGAGTTCCATCTGCTCGAACTCACGAGTGCGAAACACGAAGTTGCCCGGGGTGATCTCGTTACGGAACGACTTGCCGATCTGGGCAATACCGAACGGTGGCTTCTTTCGGCTGGACTGCAGCACGTTCGAGAAGTTGATGAACATGCCCTGCGCGGTCTCGGGGCGCAGATAGGCCACAGCAGCATCGGACTCCACCGGGCCGGCGTGCGTCTTGAACATGAGGTTGAAGTTGCGGGCCTCGGTGAAGGTGTCCTTGCCACCACAACCCGGGCAGGTGGTGAGATCTTCGAGTTGGTCTTCACGGAAGCGCTCACGGCACTGGCGGCAGTCGACAAGCGGATCGGTGAAGTTCTTCAGATGGCCGGAAGCTTCCCAGATCGCAGGCGGCGAGAGGATGGCGGCGTCGAGACCCACAACGTCGTCGCGCATCTGGACCATCGAGCGCCACCATGCGTCCTTGACATTGCGCAGCAACTGCACGCCGATGGGTCCGTAGTCATAGGTGGAGCGGAACCCGCCATAGATCTCGGCCGACGGGAACACGAAGCCGCGACGCTTCGAGAGGTTGACCACCTTCTCCATGAGCGTGACATCGTTGGGGACCGAAACATCTGACATGGGCGGTGAGCCTAGTGGGGGTGGCTCTGTCACAATGACGGCATAACCCCTTCGACACGACTCACACTGCGCCGATTCGGCGGCGCCGCTATCGACATCGGCCTTCTCCTCATCTTCGTATGGGGCGGATGGTCGTTGATCGCCGAGCCCACGCCGAGGGTCTACGACGCCCTCGGGATCAGTCCCTGCAGCGGCGACGGAACCTGCTTCCGCATGAATGACACCTACGCGAATGGCTGGCCACTGGTCGCACTCATCGCGTTGTGCGTGCTCTATCTCGTTGGCGTGTTCGTCGTGCAACGTGGACTCACCGGACGAACAATCGGCTCGATGCTCTTCATGTTCGAGGTCGTCGGTGAGGATCTGCGCCCGATCGGGGTGGGGCGGGCCGCCCTGCGCAGCCTTGCCGGCGGAATCGACTATCTCCCGTGCTGTCTACCGATCGTCGGAGTCGTCACGATCGCCGCGACTCCGTCTCGACAACGAGTGGGCGACTTGGCGGCCGCAAGCATCGTGATCGACGCTCGTCGGAACAGGAGCGTTTCCGGGAACGAGACCGGCACCGACGCCGGGATCGGGAATACCCCATCTGGGCCTGCGCCCGGGAAGCGGGTCGGGGTCCACGAACAGCTCCCTGCGCGACCACCGACCGTGATCGCTCACGCTCCGCCCCGACCACCCGGGCCGCTATGGGATCCATCTCGCGGGGCCTATGTGCAGTGGGACGAAGCCGGTGAACGGTGGCTCATCTTCGATTCGTCGCTGCAGCAGTGGATCGTTCTGACTGAGGGTTGAGTCGAGACAATCGGGGTCGCTGGGTGGCGAGCCTCGGCCCACCTTCGATCCCAATCTCGATCCCTAGCCCTGCGGCGGGGTGATCTCCAGGACTCCCTTGGCAATGAGCTCGTCCACCTCGGCGGGGCTCATGCCGAGCACCTCGGTGGCGATGGCAATGGTGTGCTCCCCCAGCGCTGGAGCTGGCCCCTCAAAGGGATCAGTCATGCCCGAGGCATGGAATGCAGGGCCCTCGAAGATCACGGGACCGAGCACCCCGGGCTGCTCGATATGCACGGGGAATCCGCGCTCGACGAAATGCGGATGATTCATCATGTCGAGCGAGGTGACCATCGGGCCTGCAGGGATTCCCGCCGCCTGACAACGGTCGGCAACATCGAACCGGTTCTGCTCGATGGTCCATGCCCCGATGAGCGCATCGAGTTCGGCAACATTCGCCCGACGGGATTCGAGCGTGGAGAACTGGGGATCATTCCCGAGTTCGCTTTGGCCCATCAGTGCGGCCAGCGCCTGCCATTCCGCGTCATTGCGGCAGGTGATCGCAACCCATTCCTCAGCACCGGTGCCGCTTTCCGCATCAGGGGCACAGCGGTAGTTCGCACCCGGAGTGCCCCGTTCGGAATGGACGCCCAAGGGGAGCACCGAACCCGGCTCGATCGACTCGGCGGCAAGGAGGTCAGCAATGGAACCCACGACGGCTTCGCACTGGGCGAGCTCGATCAAGCCGCCCTCGAGCGTGCCGCGTTCGCGGCCGATGAGCGTGGCGAGTGCGCCACAGGCCGAGAGTCGACCCACGAAGTGATCCGGGAAGATCGAGGCGGTACCGGCCGGCTCGGTACTGCCCTCGTAGCTCCAGAGGTACGACAACCCGCCGGGGGCTTGCGTGCTGG
>Ga0209084_1000785_pt1 | contig 28988 bp, 22 predicted proteins | sample C_130820_MF_Meta_FD_187309 | JGI IMG/M metagenome (GOLD analysis project Ga0209084, IMG submission 187309) | Freshwater microbial communities from Lake Croche, Canada to study carbon cycling - C_130820_MF_MetaG (SPAdes) (version 2) | ecosystem: Environmental > Aquatic > Freshwater > Lake...
TGAAACATCATTACCCACAAATAAACGTTGGTTAAAGGAAACATCGCTATAAACCGTAAGGCGACTGTTAAGTGAAACATCATTACCCACAAATAAACGTTGGTTAAAGGAAACATCGCTATAAACCGTAAGGCGACTGTTAAGTGAAACATCATTACCCACAAATAAACGCTGATTGAAGGAAACATCGCTGTAAACCGTAAGGCGACTGTTGAGTGAAACATCGTTACCCACAAATAAACGTTTATTGAAGGAAACATCGCTATAAACCGTAAGGCGACTGTTCAAGGATACATCATTACCCACAAATAAACGTTGATTGAAGGAAACATCACTGTAAACCGTAAGGCGACTGTTCAAGGATACATCATTACCCACAAATAAACGTTGATTGAAGGAAACATCACTGTAAACCGTAAGGCGACTGTTCAAGGATACATCATTACCCACAAATAAACGTTGGTTAAAGGAAACATCGCTGTAAACCGTAAGGCGACTGTTGAGTGAAACATCGTTACCCACAAATAAACGTTGGTTAAAGGAAACATCACTGTAAACCGTCAATCTGCTATTGAGTGAAACATCGTTACCCACAAATAAACGTTGGTTAAAGGAAACATCACTGTAAACCGTCAATCTGCTATTGAGTGAAACATCGTTACCCACAAATAAACGTTGATTGAAGGAAACATCGCTGTAAACCGTAAGGCGACTGTTGAGTGAAACATCGTTACCCACAAATAAACGTTGGTTAAAGGAAACATCGCTGTAAACCGTCAATCTGCTGTTAAGAGAAACATCATTACCCACAAATAAACGTTGATTGAAGGAAACATCGCTGTAAACCGTCAATCTGCTGTTAAGAGAAACATCGTTACCAACAAATAAACGTTGATTGAAGGAAACATCGCTGTAAACCGTAAGGCGACTGTTCAAGGATACATCATTACCAACAAATAAACGTTGATTGAAGGAAACATCGCTATAAACCGTAAGGCGACTGTTCAAGGATACATCATTACCAACAAATAAACGTTGATTGAAGGAAACATCGCTGTAAACTGTAAGACGGCTGTTGAGGGAAACATCGTTACCCACAAATAAACGTTGATTGAAGGAAACATCGCTGTAAACTGTAAGACGGCTGTTGAGGGAAACATCGTTACCAACAAATAAACGTTGATTGAAGGAAACATCGCTGTAAACCGTCAATCTGCTGTTGAGTGAAACATCGTTACCCACAAATAAACGTTGGTTAAAGGAAACATCGCTGTAAACCGTCAATCTGCTGTTGAGTGAAACATCGTTACCCACAAATAAACGTTGGTTAAAGGAAACATCGCTGTAAACTGTAAGACGGCTGTTGAGGGAAACATCGTTACCCACAAATAAACGTTGGTTAAAGGAAACATCACTGTAAACCGTCAATCTGCTATTGAGTGAAACATCGTTACCCACAAATAAACGTTGATTGAAGGAAACATCGCTGTAAACCGTCAATCTGCTATTGAGTGAAACATCATTACCCACAAATAAACGTTGATTGAAGGAAACATCGCTGTAAACCGTCAATCTGCTATTGAGTGAAACATCATTACCCACAAATAAACGTTGATTGAAGGAAACATCGCTGTAAACCGTAAGACGGCTGTTGAGGGAAACATCGTTGCCCACAAATAAACGTTGGTTGAAGGAAACATCGCTGTAAACCGTAAGACGACTATTCAAGGATACATCGTTACCAACAAATAAACGTTGGTTGAAGGAAACATCGCTGTAAACCGTAAGACGACTATTAAGAGAAACATCGTTACCCACAAATAGACGCTGATTCAAAGAAACATCGCTGTAAACCGTCAATCTGCTGTTGAGTGAAACATCGTTCCCCACAAATAAACGTTGATTGAAGGAAACATCACTGTAAACCGTCAATCTGCTATTAAGTGAAACATCGTTACCAACAAATAAACGTTGATTGAAGGAAACATCACTGTAAACAGTGAGACGGCTGTTCAAGGATACATCATTACCCACAAATAAACGCTGATTAAAAGAAACATCGCTGTAAACCGTCAATCTGCTGTTAAGAGAAACATCATTACCAACAAATAAACGTTGGTTGAAAGAAACATCACCACCAACTACTGTAAATTTGCCATTAAATGATACATCACCTCTTGTTCCGTCCATTACAATGCTGTAATCGAGTGTTGGAATTATAGTGCTCACTTGAATATTTGTATTTAATGCGTCAGACGCAAAAATCATACCGATAGGAGACGGATATGTTCCATATGCAAGGTTAAGTTCTGTAATTCTAATATAATCTCCAAATGCGGACATAGAAATAGATGTCCATTGAGATCCATAAGGATTTAATAGACGAGGATTTATTTGAGCAGATGTTGTCCAACTTACACCATAGTTAGATGATGTTGTATAACAGCCCTTATTAATACCATTTGAATTCGTTACTGCCATTTGATATTGTCCATCATAGGTCATTGCAATAGATGACCATACACCAGAAGGTATATTATTGCTTTGTGTAATATATTGTGCCCAGGTTAATCCAAAATTTGAAGAATAATAAATACCAGAATTAGGAGCTGTATTTGTATTGTTACCAACTATTGTTTGATATTGTCCAGAATATGATATTGCGATACCAGTATACTTCATACTTCCATTTATTCCTGCAACTTGATACCAACAACCGCCAAAGTCTTGTGAGTAATAAACATAATTTACTCCATTTTTAACACCACTAACAGTTACATATTGTCCATTTGATGATACACTGATTGCGTACCAATTATCACAATTCGGTGCATTATTTAAGATATACCACGAGAATCCATAATCAATAGAATAATTAATATAACCATTACCATTTTGCAGATAACAAGTATACATTCTATTTCCTGTAGATGATATTGCTGTATAGTTTGAAGGATAACTAGATTGAGTCCACGTACTTCCAAAGTCATTTGAAATATAAACAACAGAACTTCCTGTCTGATTAATAGTTTGGTATTTTCCGTTTTGGGATATAGCAACAAGTAATTTACCGCGAGGGGGGGCTTTTTCTATCCATGTTTTCCCATAATCAATAGATATATATGCATAACCATCGTTAGAACCTGCTATTTGGTATTGACCAGTAGAAGAAACTGCTATGGAATTCCATCCGAGAGATATAGTATTTCCATCTGGATGATCACGATGATAAATGTCAGGAGAAGGGGTATTTATATTCTGGGTCGGTTGTATATCTACAAACGTTGTTGCAAATATAGTAGAAAAGTTAGCAGGATACGTTCCAGTGACATTTACTATTAAAGGTGTATCGTAAGTAAAAAATAATCTATTGTTGTAAATAGTTGTTTCATTCAATAGTGTGTTTCCTTGAGTAAAAAAATCACTATTGAAAGATACATCGCCACCTACAAACAAACGGTTATTAAATGATACATCACTATAAACCGTCAATCGACTATTGAGGGAAACATCGCCTCCCACAAACAAACGTCTATTCAATGATACATCACTATAAACCGTGAGACGGCTATTCAATGAAACATCGCCACCTACAAATAATCGGCTATTCAGTGAAACATCACTATAAACCGTGAGACGGCTATTCAATGAAACATCGCTACCAACCATTAAACGTTGACATAATGATACATCACTATAAACAGATAATCTATAATTTAATGATACGTCTTCATTCACAGTAAAAGTATAGTTATTTGTAGTTGATGTATTAATAATATTCATATGAGAATACTGTTGCACTGATAACCTTCCTAATATTATTGTATCGCATCCAATAACCACATTACCATTTAATGATACGTCCCCATTTACAAACAGGCGTTGATTAATAGAGACATCTCCACCTACAAAAAGTCGGTTATTCAAAGAAACATCACTATAAACAGTTAGGCGGCTATTCAAGGAAACATCTCCACCAGCAAATAATCTATTATTAAATGATGCGTCATTATAAACCGTTAATCGACTATTTAGCGATACATCACCACCTACGAATAATCGATTATTTAATATCGTATCGCTGTATACTACTAGTCTACTATTGAGTGAAACGTCGCCTCCTACAAATAATCGATTATTCAATGAAACATCGCTGTAAACCGTTAATCGACTATTGAGTGATACATCACCTCCTACAAAAAGACGTTTATTCAATGAAACATCGCTGTAAACCGTTAAACGACTATTGAGTGATACATCCCCTCCTACAATTAATCTATTATTTAATGACAAATCCTTATTAACAATTAAATTATTGTTTAATAATACGTCGCCCCATACAAATAGTTGTTGATTCAATGAAACATCACTACATACGGTAATACGACTATTTAATAATACATCGCCGCCTACAAATAATCTCTGGTTCATTGAAACGTCACTGTAAACGGTGAGACGGCTGTTCAATGAAACATCTCCACCTACAAAAAGTCGGTTATTAAAAGAAACATCGCTGTAAACCGTTAGTCGACTATTGAGTGATACATCGTTCCCAACGAATAATCTATTATTCAACGATAAATCTTGATTAATAATTAATTTATTGTTTAATAATACGTCGCCCCATACAAACAATCGTTGATTCAATGAAACATCGCTACATACCGTAATACGACTATTTAATAATACATCACCACCAACAAATAAACGCTCATTCATTTTAGCATCACTATAAACATACAATCGACTGTTCATCGAAAAATCTCCTCCGATAAATAAACGTTGATTTAAAGAAACATCACCATAAACCGTTAGACGGCTGTTAAGTGATACATCTCCACCTACAAATAATCGGTTATTGAATGATACATCGCTATCTACTGTCAATCGGTTATTTAATAAAGTATCACCACCTACAAATAGTCGTTTATTCATAGAAACATCGCCGTATATCGTTAGACGGCTGTTAAGTGATACATCGCCACCTACAAATAATCGTTGATTTAATAATGTGTCATTGTCTACTGTCAATCGGCTATTAAATGACACATCACCACCTACAAATAATCGTTGATTTAATAATACGTCACTGTAAACAAGTAGGCGGCTATTCAATGATACATCTCCTACAACAAATAATCGGCTATTTAAGGTATTATCGTTATATACCGTCAAATTTCCATTTAAGGATGTATCTCCAATTACAAATAACCGATTGTTTATACCAGTATCATTACTAACTGTTAAATTTTTATTTAAAGAGGTATTATGACTTACAATTAATCGTTGATTTAATTCTGTATCACCAATTACTTTAAAATTTGAATTAATTTGTCCGGTATTGTTTACAAATAACTCTCCCAAAAACAATCTTTCGTTCATTGTCACATCATCAATTACGGTTAATCGACTGTTAAATAATACATCTTCTGCTACAGATAATTGTCCATTGACGGACACATCACTATTAACGGTTAAACGGCTATTCAATAATGTGTCTCCTCCTATAAATAATCGCTCATTGAATGACACATCATAATCAACCGTGAGACGACTATTTAATAAAGTATCACCACCTACAAATAATTGCTCATTGAATGCTACATCGCTATCAACAGTGAGACGACTATTCAACATTGCGTCTCCTTCAACAAATAACCGTTGATTTAAAAGTGTGTCGCTATCAACCGTGAGACGACTATTGAATGATACATCACCACCTACAAATAATCGTTTATTCAAGGATACATCGCTATCAACCGTTAGACGGCTGTTTAATATTGTGTCACCACCTACAAATAATTGGTTGTTCATAGAAACATCGCTATAAACAGTGAGACGGCTATTGAGTGATACATCTCCACCCACAAACAACCGATTGTTCAAAGAAATATCACCGTTAACAATCAAATCATTTAATAAAGTATCTCCAGCAATAATTAAACGTTTATTTAATACTGCATCTCCTCCTACGAATAAACGCTGATTTAAGGATACATCGCTATAAACTGTGAGACGGCTATTGAGTGAAACATCGTTGCCAACAAATAAACGTTGATTGAAAGACACATCACTGTAAACCGTGAGACGGCTATTAAGAGAAACATCCCCACCTACAAACAACCTTTTGTTTAAGGATACATCACTGTAAACTGTGAGACGACTATTGAGTGAAACATCTCCACCTACAAATAACCGTTTGTTTAAGGAAACATCGCTATAAACTGTGAGACGGCTATTGAGTGAAACATCCCCTCCTACAAATAAACGTTGATTGAAGGATACATCGCTATAAACTGTCAGACGGCTATTGAATGAAACATCCCCACCTACAAATAAACGTTGATTGAAGGAACCATCACTACAAACTATGAGACGACTGTTGAATGATGCATCACCTCCTACAAATAATCGACTATTTAACGATAAATCACCATTCATTAACAATCCATTGTTCATTGTGACAATTCCTCTGAATAAACTCCCTTTGTTTACGACCAAGTTACCATTCAATAGTGTGTTTCCTACTGTATATAATTGCTGTTCTATTTTCACGTTTCCTTTTACTAATAAATCTGTATTCGTCGTAATATTACTTGCCACAACTAATTGCGAATCCATTTGAACATCACCAAGTACTAATAAACGTTTGTTTAAATTTAAATCACCAAAACTATTGAATCCGCTACCATTTCCTGCTGGACCTGGAGGACCTGGCGGTCCAGTTGCACCTGTCAATGTTGCAGAACCTGCAGGTCCAGTATAACCATACGGTCCGGTTGCACCTGTAGCACCGCTTGGACCAGTTGCACCTGTATTTGTTGCGGTACCTGCTGGTCCCGTATAACCATAAGGACCTGTATAACCTGTATATCCTGTAGTTCCAACTGGACCTCTAAATAGACAATAAAATGAGATGTTATTTATGCTCGAATTTATTTTACTCAGACTAAAATAAGCATTGCTATTCAAAAATGAATCTGTTCTATTTATTATACCGTTTGTTAATAACACATTATTGTTGAAAAAACTTACATTTGTCGCTGTCACATACATTGAATATACGTCAGTCGAAAATATCTGGTTCTCAATATTTATTTGATTGCTACCGTTTTTAATATTAATATTTCCATACTGATCGAAATTAAACCCATAATACATAGAATTACCATTATCGTAGGTGATCCCGACAGATGTTGCCGCATATAATTCACCCACTGAGAATGATAAATAACATTCACGGTATGATTCCGCAGTAATAATAATATCTGTATTACCTGAATTTGCAATTTTAACAATGGAATTTCCTACTGGATATTGAATAGATTCATCACTACTCGTAATATTTTTTAAATTGAACAATGATGGACCATTCGTACCAGTCGGTCCAGTAGGACCTGCAATACCAACAATTCCGGTTCCACCTACTGTAACAGTATTTGTTGCATTTACTGGTACATTGAATCGTGTAGGTTTACCATTGTTAGCACTTATTTGCATAAAACTTCGTAATGCGGTATAATCACTCGAAGACATTACTTATAAACTAACTATCTATTTTTTTATAAGAACCCTACGGTTCTCCTTTGATATTATTATGTAAAACAATAATAAGTATTGCTTATGGAGAACCTAGATTTAGATATTCATAATTATAATCTTCGTGATCTAGAACGATTTTTTAAACTAAAACCTACTACAAAATATACTGCAAGTGATATTGAATTAAAATCGTATCAAATTCGCGAACAGTTGTTAAATAGCGGTCATATCAACAAGCGCTTTAAACGTGATTTAATCGAATTTTTAAATTTAGCTAAGGATTGGCTCATTCACGTCAAGTGCAGTACTACGAAAATAGCGAATAAACCGTCTACTATTCCAAAAGATTGGAAATTAGATAGTATCGACGCTCCATTATCCAAAGAACCTCATAGTCGTACCGAAGAATTAGTAAACCGACCTGATACCCAATTTATTTATTCGAATAACAGTGATTTTTTTCCTGGGGTAATCAATCCACTTAATACACGTATCATTACAAAATGTCTTAACATAGATACGCGTTACCGTGAGAACCTATACACCACGCAAAGTTCGGATTTTACAATGCAATTACCTATGAAACTTAGCAAGATTGTTTCAATGCAACTCTCTTCCATTGAATTACCAGTCTCTTTTTATAGTATTTCTTCCAGTTTAGGTAATAATTTTCTATTTATTAATGTCAATTATAACTCTTTTGATTTGACTCAAACAGGTGTCGTAGACATAATCACTGTTTCTATTCCGGATGGTAATTACAATGCCAATGATTTTATCGATGTGATTAACAGAGAACTTTGCCCACGTAATGAGGACGGATCTATTATCAATGAAACCGCAATATCTTCTTACATCCAACTTTCACTCGATCTTACCCCTAGTGGCTCTGGAACCGGAAAGGTGACAATACAGGCTATTGGAGAACGTGCAGAATTTATTAACTTTTTTGATCTTGATTTTACCCGAAATATTGTTGGTGCAACAGACACAATCAATTTAACTTCAAAAATCGGTTGGAATTTGGGGTTTATTAAACCACAATATACAAATTGTAAAAAATATGTCGCGGATACGGTGATAGAACCTGCCGGCATACGTTATATCTATTTAGCTGTAGATGATTATAATAATAGCTCTAATAATCATTTTTTAAGTGTTTTTAATAATTCGATGATGAATCCGAATATTTTGGCCAGAATATCATTGAAAGGTTCCTATTTTAGTTTAATTATGGAGAACGATTTTAACATTGTTAGCGAACCTCGCCGGTATTTTGGACCGGTAGATATTCAACGTTTACGTATACGCCTTTTTGACGAACAAGGCCGGGTTCTCCCTATGAACAATTCGAACTTCTCTTTCTGTTTGGATTTTAAAATGTTATATGATTTATAAATTTAACTATTCATATAATAAATGCCTACTGGAACTAGCCCCCCTATAGTACCCAATGCATATCCAGTAGTCGGCGTTCATTCGGGTGTTTATTATACAATTACTGCTATGGGTGGATATAACATTAATCAAAATTTTCAACCTATTGTTCTCGGTGCTAATAATCCTATCAACAAATTTGATATTACGAATGCACTTCAGGTTGAATTTAGTGTTAATAAATTTAATAGTAAACTTGGTAGTTATAATGCATTACTTAATCGTTTTAATAATGATACAATCACATTACCAGCTGCTGAATTTGTGGCTGGTATGACTGCTGGTCAAGTAATAAGTGTGGGAACCTATAGAACATTATACAGTGATTTTATTAATTATGTGAACAATTATTTTTCTTACGCCGGTGGATTTACATCTTTATTTGCATCAGTACCCTCATTTGATTATAACAATGGTATTTTTGATGCTAATGCATTTATTGCACTTATTAATCAATCACCAGTTAATGGTATTCCCCAAATAACCGGTACCATCACAATTTATAATGTGAATAATTTAATACAATATGCAGTTGATCAGAATGTTTTTGGAAATCGACCTATAGTGCCTAGTAATACTACTACGCCAAAAAGTATTTCTGGTGGGTTTAAAGACGGTGATCTTATTTTAGTTCCTGCTGGTACTACTATCACTTTAAATTTGGAAATTGATTTAGGTTCAACTAATATACCCACCTCAGGTCTTAACCAAATAAGTTCTTCTACAACCTTGTATGGTAACCATAATTATACAGTATCTACTACTGCGGCTTTAAATCAGATACATCGTGTGTTAACCGCTCCGTTACTGTTTTCGCTAAAAAATCTTTAAATAATATAGTTCTTATGTCAACTTATTATTTAACACCGAATAACATTGATCCTGCCACCAAAGCTTATACAGGATTAGCCTATGTGTTTGATAGTTCTGGTGGTTTTGCTGTTGATCAATCATTCCCACAAATTAATTTGAATACTTATTCACCTATTGCTCAATATGATGTAACTGAAGCAATACAAATCAAATTCAGTGTTCGTACCTTGAATGAAAAAATTGGTGTTATTAAGGATCTTAGTAATGAAGAAGTCCTCAAGGTTCTCTTTTTTAATGTTGAAAATGAGACTTTATCACACGATTCGGTAACAGTTAGTACGAAGGATTTTTTAAATGGTATTAAAACATCGAATATTGTTTCTATGGGAAAAATGAAAACCCTTTATAATGATTTTAACTATACGGTTATGGAATATTTTGGTGCTCCCTATGGGTTCTCTAGTGTATTCGCAAATGCTACAGATTTTAATGCTAATCATGGTATTTTTGATTCGACTACGTTTATTAATTTGATCAATGGAATTACGTTTGATGGTGGTACTGGATCTGTCGTATCCGACCTTTCAGGATATTTTACAGTAAATGATTTAAACAAACATCTTCGTTTCATTTGTGGAACCAATGTATTTGGAAATCGTCCACCTAGTGGTAATTATGGTCTCCCCAATGGATTTATGGCGGGAGATTTGATCTATATTCCCAATGGAATGAATATTACATTGTCCGTGGCTGTGGAACCAGAACCTTATTCACCACCAGATAATGTAGGACCTACCAACTTACATTCTGTTGATAGTATTGTTAATTATTCCGAACCACAGTATAATATTCGTAAGGTTACCACATCAACCATAACAAATATTACCCAATCTTATTCAGTTCCTATCTTAATCATAGTTGATAATGAAGATAGGTTTAATCCTAGTGATTATGGTAAGAATTGGATAGATATTGGGTTTGATTATAATAGTAATTCTATAGGAGCTCACCAATGGCTAAGTGTTGCTATATCAGCACTTGGTGAATATCAGAGTGCAGTTACTCAACAAGGTTATATTTATATTTCTGACAATCACGGGAAAGGTTGGTTTTTGATAAAAGCAATTAATCCTTCGCCTGTTATGTCTATAGCAGTTTCTGAAACAGGTCAATGGCAAACTGTTTCTGATGGATTAACCATTTATACGTCAAGTGATTACGGTACAACTTGGAATCCAGTTATTCCTTCAACAATTGTAAACAATAGATTTGATGTTTCTCTTAATTATTATGATGTTAATTTTGATATCAATGATGAATTAATTATACCTCCACCACCTCCAAATGTAGGTACAAGTAATGTGTTTGTGTCAGTTTCTTTATGTGGTCAGTACCAATCTATTATATTATCTAATGGACAAGAACAACCTGTAACGTCTATTGGATACCAATCTGTATTATCTTGTGGTGATAATCTTTATAGTTCCAGTGATTTCGGTGCAACTTGGAAACCGTTAGATCCTAATTTAAGTCAAAGTAATCAGGACTTATTTAGTTCTATTCAAGCATTTCCTACGGGGTCTATGGCTATGTCATTTACTGGACAATATCAAAGTATTGCTTGTGAAAATATTTGGTTATCTTCTGATTATGGAGTAAGTTGGAAAATTGCTAGTATTCCTGATCCTAATCATACTGGTTCTGATTTTAATGACCGTAATTGGGATGGTATATCCGTATCTAGTGATGGAAAAATACAGTCCGCTACAGATAGTGGTGGATATATTTATATTTCCCACGACTATGGACATACTTGGACAACAGCTGATACAAGTGCTACAGGAAATAAAACTTGGCAAGCAATATCTATCAGTGCTAATGCTAATTATCAAACAGCAATAGATATTGATGGTGATATTTATCTTTCACTCGATTATGGTTCTACTTGGCAACTAACCACAGATACCAATACCCACGGTAGACAATGGCAAGGAATAGCTGTTTCTGCAAATGGACAGTACCAGACTGCGATTGAATACGGTGGTACTATTTGGGCTTCGAATTTACTTTAGAAATATATTGTATATTATGCCTTATTCTATACGTAAAGTAAATAATAAAACTTGTTACAAGGTTTACAAACCTAAATCAAAAAAAGGTTCTCGCAAAGTGTTTTCCAAATGCGCTACCAAAACCAATGCACTAAAACAATTACGTCTCTTACGGGCTCTCCAATATAATAAAAAATTTGTTCCTAATAAGAGAACCCGTAAAATCAGGTAACCCTCCCTTTATATGTTATGCGTCTTCTTCATCTTCTTCTGTAAAATAGAAATGGAACTCTTCTGGAACATCCTTTATATTGTCTACCACGTTCTCATAAATGATTTCTTTTCCTTCGTTCCAGTATCCACAAAAATCACCCCCGCTTTCCATAAATTTGGCATTAATCGTAAATCCTAATTTTTGTAACTGGGAATATGCTCTCATTGGTGGAGACCAAGCAGTACTAAACGATACATTTATCGTGTTATCATCACTTTTCTCATCAATACTTACGTCATAAACATCCCATTTTGTTCCCCAGTAAGAAACACAATTTTCATTTTTAGGACAAGGCACAAAGGCTGCAAAGAATTCGGGTGGGTCTTTCTCCAAACTTTCTACAAGCCGTTTGACCGTATCAGGATCATCGTGGGAGATTTCTACTATATTGTAACAATCGTTCGGCATTATTTATATTAAATAATAAAAAAAAATTATTTAATATCAATTTTTTATCTTAACCTCTATTCTGGGATAAGGCGGTACCTTATTTGGGTAGGTTGCCTCAGAACGGTCTTCGACCGTTCAAGGTTGAGGGCTTCGCCCTCTGACCCTGGGGCAACCTATCCCAGAATGTCATTTTAAGCTAATGTTGTTACTCTATATCCTACAAAACCTAGATTATCGGCAGATAATAGTTCCAGAGACGGAGCTCGTAAGAGCGAAGTTGATGGAACATACGGCATAACGTTAGTGAAGCCGTATGATAAAAAAATATTTATTAATAAATATTACAAAAACAATTCATTTTCTATGCCACGTAGTGGCTCCGAAAACCCTTCACAAACTAAAACTATTCAATTTCCATCATAAGACTTCGGTCCCTTTACCAAAGCAGCAATCAAATCTGAATGCTTCAGCATTACAACAAGGAACCACGAACAGGCTGAATATCTTCTTCTTCTACCTGTTCTGCTTCTTGTGCCTCATCTGCAGGTAAAACATAATGAGAACGAAAGGATGGTGGAAGAGTATCTACATTTTCGGAAGCATTTTCAAACATTTTATATTGTCCATTAACCCAATAACCACAAAAATCATTTCCTCCTTCCATAAACATAGCATCAATCGTGTGAAATCCTAACTGTCTTAACTTTTCATATCCTGCGATTGGTGGACGATCCTGAGTATAGAACTTGAAATGAATTAAAGTAGCACTTTTAAAAAGGATTTCTACACAGTAAGCGTCTGTTTCTGTTCCCCAGTAAGTAGTGCATTGTTCATTTTCTGGACAAGGCACAAACATACTCAAAAATTCGGGCTCAAATTTTATCAACCCTTCTTCTAAACGTGTAAGAAGATCCTCATCTTCGTGACGAATAATGCAGTTGTTAGTGCAATGGTAGATCATTGTATCAAATATTATTGATTGTCAAATGTTAATTATAATCCAGGTTATTTATAGAAAAAAAAATCAATTTTTCAGAGAACCTACTGGACGTTTTGCCAAGGAATCCCGAAGGGATTCCAGGTTGGGTTCCGAAGGAACCCCGACAGAACCGCCAGGTGGCGCAAAACGGCGATTCTCCATAGATAGCCCGTTAGGGCTATCGACGGAGAATGTTCCACGAAACGAAAAAAAGTGGGTTTCGTGACATACGTCATAGTGTAAGATGTTTATTTTTTATTATATACTCTCTCTCTATGCATCTTCCGTCGATTTCATCGATCGAAGATCTAGGTTTTTCTATACCACTTCGTGGCTCCGAAAAACCTTAGGTTTCAATAAATGATAGAAAGGAAATATTGTACATTTTATACATTTCTTCTTCAGTGAAGATGCGGAACAATTCATCAATAGAAAGGATTTCCATAATATCGACAGGACAGTCTTTAGAAACAATCATAACTGTATTTGTGCCTTTAAAGTAATATGTGTTCGTACCTTTTTTGTAAGAATTAACGAGCGGTTCACATAATTCATACTTACCACTATTTACAAAGAAACTTTTCAATAATGATAAAATAGAGTAAAAACATCGTAAAAATGTGTTTGGGCATTCATAACTTTCTGATAATTCCGATTTATAACTTTTAACATTATGGATTTCGTATAGACTATCCTTGTATTGCGCAGATTGTGTTGACATTGTTGTTGTTGTTGTTGTTGTTGATGATGTTTTTATCTAGAACATAGATAAAATAATCAATTTTTTACATTAACCTCTATTCCTTACCAAATAAGCTGAGAAAACGTGGAAAAAAATACAATATGTACAATATTTACTATTATTTTTATATTTCATCTAGGTTTTTATTTGCAATAATCTGTGATCACATCAAAATGAAGAATTCTCATAATGAAATTTATCATATCCGTACGAATTGTCATAGAAGGAGACCAATTGAAGCCTCTAGACACTTCATTGTACTGTCCATTATGTCTTTCCACTATTTCTTGATAATAATCATTCAAGACAAAATTGCTTGGTAAATGCGTCATATCATCTTTTTCGTAAATCAATGACCATACTGGAGTATCAAACGGATAGTTCACAAGATAATCGATTCGGAATTTCAAAGAAATGAAATTGCTCGAATAACTGTTGACAATGTCGGATATTTCTGTTGGTAAACCCATAAAATCAAGCTTTAAATTGGGGGTATTTTGGGTTACGAAATCTACACTAAAAATGCAATATTTTTCTTCGGGAAACAAATCCATTTTGAATGAGAGAGAATCATTTTTTCGGGAAACAATGCCCAAATAGTCTGCAATAGACGTATCATTGATGATATTTTTGAAATCTCTCATTCTTCTTGGTAAGACGTGAGGTAATACAAACGGGATTTTCTTTGTCACGGTTACCTGTTGATGCGCTCCTTGTGATTGTGGTTGTTGTTGCATCATTGTCTTGTTATGTTTGATATGATATAGTTTTTGTAGAAATAATAATCAATTTTCTATGAAATGAGTCGAAATAGTATCATAAAATTGAATATTTTATTCTTAGATTATGTAATAATAGTTCTACAATAATACAATATTCATACTGAAATGTCTGATTTATGTTACCGATCTATGCCGGACTTTTGTCCTAACCTGATGTATGGTGTCGATATTATATCGACACCGTACGTAAATATGCCTATAAAAAAAGTAATTAAAGATACATATGTTAGAGATTTATTGTCATCATTTCTTCTAATATTTGTATTAACAGTATGGTTTAATTCGCTTGATCGCAATAATAAGCATCGTTTTCGTTGTCGATGTTGGTTTTGTCATTAGAGTTTGTTTGAAATTCGGGAAATAAAACTATTTGTAGGTGGTGAATAAGTCAAAAATTGCATAGGACCTTTTGGAACTAACAAGTTTTCAACAATAGAAGGACTATCTTTTTTTGCATCACCAAAGGTTTCAAAGTAGGCCACGTTCTCTTTTCCTAAGACAAACCTCATTGTTTTAAACAATAATATTTCTTCCTCTACGGTGAATGTCGGGATATTACAGTACCCTACCAAATATTTCTTTTGGTTCCAACGGAGTTCCCGAGCCCGTCTTTTCTCTATTTCTAATTGGTTCATAAAAGGGTTTTTATGTAATTCTGGTACGGTATTTGCTTCGAATGGTATAATTCTATATCCACCTTCCCTGCAAATGAGTTTTTCCAAAGTACCGAATTTGATGGGTTTCATCGTATTATAATGGAACAAAATGTCTTCTATTTCAGCTTCACTAATAGAAGTAGAGGGAATAGTAGTTTTAATCGTCATAGTACAGTTTGTAATTAGTATATCAGAATACAAAAAATATCTAAAATTATATTTAATTCAATTTTAGAAGATATTTGTGATGGTAGGTTCTCTAATTTATCTATTTTTTTTCTAAAAAAAAGTGTAAATCTTGTAAAATATTTGTAATTATTGTATGAATGTAAATCTAGGTTCGATGCGCTTTGTAGATCTGCTCATTTTCTCGATTTTGGACGTTTTGCCAAGGAATCCCTCAGAGCACCGAAGGTGCTCAAGGTTGAAGACCTTCGGTCTTCTGACCGAAGGGATTCCAGGTTGGGTTCCTTCGGAACCCCGACAGAACCGCAAGGTGGCGCAAAACGGCGATTCGTTTTACTAATGAAAATTATATTATTATTCTAGCCCAATATTTATTTCAAAAGTGATTGCTGGTAAAATACCTGCAAACACGAACAGACATATTAAAACCATATATAATGATGTATAATCACAAATCATTATACGATCGAATGTCATTATAATTGCATTCGAAATATCCCTAATTAATTCACTGTTTCTAGACATTAACACCCATAATGACGCAGTAAGAAACATCATAATGCCACTAATCTTAAACTTGAACATTTTACTCTCCATATTGCTGTTTTATATTGATTTGTAAATATGTATATATTTGTAAATCAATTTTTTAAACCATATAAATTCTTTTTGCTATTATAAGTAATGAATACGTTTTTCATCCTTTTGGTCCCCGTGTTAGTAGCAAATGGTTTTTTTTATAATGTCCAAATTAAAAAATGGATTGCGAAACCCCTATTTTCTTTTCCTGTTAGAGAACCATTTTTTTATAGAAGAAATTATCCACTTTCTCATCGTCATCACGAACATTATTTAAAACGTTTGAATTCTCGTAATATTACATTACAAACTATGGAAATATTAAATAATCAACCTAATAATGAAGATGATGATATGATCTATTCTATTTTAAAAAAAATGAACAACACTGAACCGGGATTTCGGGTGGTTCTTAATAAAAAAATGTTTGATGAGTTATCAAAAGATATTGAAAAAAACTTTGGGGAAACAAACAAGGATCAACAAGATGTGGAAGAGAACCTGAATAACAACCAAGGGGAGTATTATGATATGTATGGTAATCAAATTCGAAGTTATGGAAAACGTTCTAAGCCTAAAAACACCAAATCTGATAACTTTGAAGTGATTACAAGTTCTCCAATGAATTTTACGGATGTAGGTGGGTACGAAAATATCAAAGCCGAATTGTATCAATGCCTGGATATTCTGTCTAATTTTACAAAATATAAACCTTATAATGTCAGGGTTCCCAAAGGTATGATCTTCGAAGGCCCACCTGGTAATGGTAAGACAATGTTAGCGAAAGCATTGGCTGGTGAAGCAGGGATCGGGTTCATTGCGGTATCCGGTTCTGAATTTCAAGATAAATATGTCGGAGTGGGTGCTGGTCGTATTAGAGAACTTTTCAAACTCGCCAAAGAAAATGTGCCCTGTATTATTTTTATTGATGAGATTGATGCTCTAGGACGCCAGCGTTCGAAAGACGGTGACTCCTCTGGTAATGAGCGTGATTCTACTCTGAATGAACTCTTAATTGCTCTTGACGGTTTTAAAGAAAATAAGGGAGTCTTCCTTATTGGTGCGACAAATCGCGCGGACCTATTAGATACCGCATTAACCCGGCCAGGCCGAATTGATAAACGTATTTTTATTGGAAATCCTGATTCGGCTACTCGAAAAGCAATCTTGGATATTCATAGTAAGGGAAAACCTCACGATAAATCTGTCGTTATGGACGATGTGGTTGATATTACTAGTGGGTTTTCTGGTGCGCAAATTGAGAACCTACTGAACGAAGCAATGTTACATTGCCTTCGTTACGACCGAAATGAGTATACCAAAGATGATTTGGAAGAAGTTCTTAACAAGATTCTAGGTGGTTGGCAACCTACCGAGCATCAATTTACTACGAATATGATTGAACAAATCGCGATTCACGAGCTCGGTCACGCAGTGGTAGGAATTTTTTCAAAGCATCATTCAAAAATGACCAAAGTTATTATTAATTTATCATCACCGAAATCCCCTGCATATACCATATTTGAGAACGATGATACCCAATTTTTCACTCGTGAAGCATTGTTTGAACATCTGGCTATTTTATTAGCAGGTCGCATTGCCGAGGAAGTATTCTATGATGTTTCTGTTACGACTGGTGCTATCAATGATTTTGAAGAAGCCTTGAAATTGGCAGAGAAAATGGTATGTTATTATGGGATGGGTGAACAATTGATTTATCCGAGTAAGAGTGAAAAATATAAGGAAATGATTGATTCTGAAGTGGCTACTCTTATTAGTGAGGCTTACGTTTATGCCGAAGATATTATACTAAATTATAAAGATTTGATAATGGAAGGTGCGTTGATATTGATGCGGGACAAAATTCTTACCTATGATCAACTAGCAGGGAACCTACGGAGTAGGGGAACCGTAGGTTCCCCCCTACGACCCCCTCCTTTAAGAGAACCTAATAAGTAAAAAATTAAAGTGAGGGAGGGTTCGCAAGGGAACCGTAGGTTCCCTGCTCCCTTAATAAAATTGAAGTAAAATTCTATAAAAATGATGATGATATTAAATCAATCAACATCATTTACAATGCCAAAGCTTACCCGTGACCAACAGTTCAATTTATGTTTTGGAGAATTTATGGATAGTACCTGTGATCTCTATTATCCTGACCTGAAAGAATGGTCATTGGAAAGTTTAACCAAAAATAAATCCTCCAGTGTTCATCAGTATCAATTAAAAGTACCAGCAAAAAGTGTTATTTATACGATTGATCCTCATACTGATCCAATTACAGGTATACTCCAACCAGGTGCAGTTGTACAAGGTGATCAAGAAATTCCGGAAATCCACGATTTTTCGGACAAATTCCAGGAGTATTTTGACAAATATATTATGAAGTCTCGCCGTGTTGTTGTTTCATATACATCGATCGGTAGTATTGTTAAAAATGACAATGGCGAACTTAGTGCAAGAATTATAGTATGTTATTACAAATCTTACCTTCCCTATCCTTCCAAAAAGAAAACAGACGAGCAAATTCGAGATAGATGCATCTTCCTCGAAGGTGAAAACACGATTCTCACTGAAACCATATATGACCTTAATTTAATCAAATCTAGTCAAACAAATAAAATTAAAGTATTGAAAAAACGTTTGATGGATTCCAATGTTGAGTCGATTCTCAAAACACGTGAAATTATCGATAAAATGGAGAGAAAAATCAAGGAATATTACAAAGAACTTGGCAAACAGGACGAATGCCCTGTTTGCTACGAATGTATTAAGAGTGAAGTGTTGGTAACTCCCGGATGTTGTCATTATATTTGTGGAGATTGCTATGATAAATGTGATATTTGCCCTATTTGCCGTGACAAGTACGACTAAGAACTTCCTGTAACAATGTATTTATAGTAATTTGTAGTAATAATGTATATATTGTATATTTTTTTATGGAAAAAACGATGAAAAATGAAGCAATGATAGAACCAATTGAAGAAGTAATAGGTGCCGTAGCTAATTTAGAGGAAAAACCAAAAAATATGGAGATTATTGAAGTAAAATCAGAAAATATGAATGAAGCAAAACCAGTAGTTGCTGTGGTAAGCACAATGAATGAATCACCTGATTTCAAATCAATAGTTAAAACCCCTTTAGAAACTAAGAAACCAACTAAAAAAACAACTAAAAAACGTAGAAAATGTAAGAAAGGTTATCGAAGAAATAAGAGAACCCACCGTTGCAGAAAAAAGAAACCGAAAAAATAAGCGTTAAAATGTTCGTATAATATTCTATAAATTACGTATATAATGGATCCTACCCAAGATTCTATGCCTCCAGTAGCTCCTCAACAAGAAATCCGCCTTATTGATGTTGCCATTTCTGACGAGAACATTGCTCTCAATGTAATTGTTTCCTTTTTAAATGTTGCCCAAAAACGTGGAACCTTTAGCATTGCTGAATCAGCCAAGATTTTTGAGTGCATCCAGAAGTTTGTTCAACAACCACCTGTCCCTGAGCCTACTGATGAAATGCCTGCTCTTGAGCCTATGGATGAAGTACCTGATGCGACCCCTGCCTAAGTGAAAAGGATAATTAGCCAAGTAAAGGGAGGGGGTCGCAGGGTCAGAGCAGCAAAGCTGCTCAACCTGGGGCGCCTGCGGCGCCCCTTAGGGAACCTACGGTTCCCTGCTCTTACAATCATTTATAAATTCTTCATCTGATTTCATTTCCTTTTTTTGAAATTTACCTTTCAACAAGGCTACTATAATTGTGTTTAAATCCTCTAATGTGGCATTTAAACTCAAAAGTTCTTTGGTTCGAATATTAAAAATTCGAAATTGTTTTTCATCAGGTTCTCTATTGCACATTTTCCATAACCAAGCGTAAATAGCTACTTGTAATTGATGATCTATAGATATTTTACTAGTGCATTTCAGTTCCCATATCGTCGAATCAGAGATTAAATCTACTCGTGCAGTAAACCGAAATTGTATATTAGGATCAAAATGTTGTTTTAAAAATTCATCGATATTTTTATGTGCATCATCGTCGGAGCTATGAATAATTGTTTCTTCTACATCAAATTCAGAACAGTCTGGGCCTATAATCGTATCCAATCGCGATTTGCATTCGGCCAAAACACTATCCGTTAACCAGTTATATTCGTCACGATCAATTTGTTTTAATTTAAAATAAAGGGTTTCCTGCACTGCCACACTAATATTCGCCAAAAATAAGTAATCTGACGGACTCTCTGGGTTCTCCGGTAATGTTTTAACAATTTCTTTTAAATATTGATGTTCATTCGAACGCATTGTTTCTAGGTTCTCTTCGATCAATCTTAATAATATATTTGAAGAGTTTCCCGTAGCAAGCTTCGCTTGTTGAGGGAAACCTATATCTGTTCCTAGAATCAGCGAAGCTGATTCGGAAACAGATGAATTATTATTTTGTTGGGAACCTTGTAAATGATCATAATAGATACAAGGAATAGCAATACCATTCAAATCACTTACTTCCTCAAAAAAGCCGCGTTTTGTCTCTATAACACTAGGTATTTCCAAATCTTCAGGTTCTCCACTCTCTTTAATAAATATGTTATCTAACAAAAGAGAAATCTTTTCCATAACAAATTCAGGAATAAATTTGATTAATTCTGTTGGAGTTAAGAAATGTTTTGTGGTTAAAAGAGAACTTTTTTCTTTTTCTTCTTCATCCACAAAGAGTGTTTGATGTTGACCTTTAAATTGAATAAAATCCTGTTGTTTCATCTCAATATGAGACATTTGTAAGAATTCCAAGGGACGATCTCCCCGATAACTATCACTTTCTAACAAATAAAGCCGCTCGGTAGACCGTGTTGCTGCAACATAGAGGGTATTTGGGCATATATCTTTAGGTAAGGTTCTCGCATAACACCGAAAATAAGCGTTATCAAACCCTAAAACAAAGACGATTTTACGTTCTCGGCCTTTCACACAATGAAACGTGGAAAAAACCACCTTTTTATCGATAACACGTTCATCGATTTTGTCGTTCTCTAACATTGGTACGTGACAAGGTATGCCACGTTCTGATAAAATGTTCTCTAATTGTCGTATATTACTATTAGCGCCTTTTACCGAAGGGCCTAATACGAAAACATCGGAAGGCGAATACCCTTCTTCAAACAACTTTAATATTTCTACAGCGACTATACGTTCCATATTTTGTCTATTGTTACGAATGTAGGTAACCGGTTTTCCGTCTTTACAGGCATCCATCCGATCCCTTCCTAGCATAACACGGTTCACAAAGGAGCACATAGGGCGGGTAATACGGTAAGACATTTTCATAGTACATTTTTCGAATTCTTGGGTTCTCAATCCGGAGAACCCTGACCATATGACGTCGGCCAAGGTTAAAAAGCGTATATCCGCACCTTTAAAATCATATAAACCTTGCATATAATCTCCCAAAATTAATAGTTGTATTAGAGAACCGGAGTCTCTAGCGACTTTGGCCATAAATTGGTAATAAATAAACGTCATATCTTGGGCTTCGTCGAGAACAAATACATCGAAACGTGGTAAAGGGGAAACTGGTGGTAAATCTTTGAATAATATGTAACGTATTCCGGTGTCAGTAAAGGAAGTAGGTAAATAATATTTTACGGCCAAACTATGGAAGGTATGTACTTTCATATTGTTGATTAGAGAACGTTTCACACGGTCTTTGACTTCGTATCTAAGCATAGAATTGTAGGTCATTTGCAGCAATTTTTTATCGGAAAGTGCTTTGGCAACAGACAAAATTAGGGTTGTTTTACCGGTACCCGCACAGGAATCCACTACTACATTTTTACCATTTTTTATATGTAACAAAATATTGGCCTGTTCGGCACTTAGTTCAATCATAACTAATAAAGATAATTATTTTTATACTATTTTTCCTATTCTAGAAATCAGGGAACCTACGGTTCCTTGATTTCTTTAAGTACCTAATTTGATTTATTCTAAAATTGTAAAAACGTGTGAGAAAGTCGATCGAGATTTTTGAAAATGGACAAAAATAAATGTCCAAAAAAATGTCCAGGTCCAAAGTCTTGAAATGAGCATTCCGCAAAAACTATGAATGTGACCATTCTGCAGTAAATACTAAAATAATGATGATGATTTGTTAGCATAAGGATTTTTGGAGAAAAGGATTTAGAGGGTTTTTTGTTACCCTATTATATGGTAACTTCGGGTAACAAAAACAATAAAGAAAAAATTAATAATTATATTTGTGCAAATTGTGACTTCATTACGCAGTATAAATGTAATTATACTAATCATTTAATGACAGCGAAACATAAACGGGTAACAATGGGTAACGAAAAACAATCAGATAATTTTGTTTGCGGCTGTGGTAACAAATATAAAAATAGACATACCCTATCACGTCATAAAAAAAATTGTAATTTAAAGTTAAATAATGATGATAAACCACAACCCGAATATCAAGTTCTTGATAAAACTATTATAATAGATTTAATAAACCAAAATAAAGATTTACAAAATTTATTGATTCAACAAGCCAGAGAATATAAGGAGGAAACAAAGAATATTATGACTACTTTTTCTAATGAAAAAGATGAACTAATAAATAAATTAATAGAAAGAGAACCTTCTACCAATACTATTAATGGTAATGTGACCAATAACAATCAGAAGTTTAATTTAAATTTCTTTTTAAATGAAACCTGTAAGGATGCAATGACCATCCAAGAATTCTTAGATGGCATTCGTATTACCTTTGAAGATCTTCTGTTAATTGGTAATACTGGATTTGTTAATGGTGTGTCGGATATCCTTATCAAACAATTACGTGATATGGACGTCAATAAACGTCCGATTCATTGCACGGATTCCAAGAGGGAAACAATTTATTTAAAGCAAAATGCTGCGTGGAACAAGGATGACAAAGACAAAACCAAATTGAAACAAATCCTAGAAAAGATAGAATATAGAAATGTGGTAGCACTTCGTGACTGGTGTAATGAGAACCCAGATGCCAGGGTAAACAATACACCGAACAATTTGTTAAAAGATAAAATTTATTTACAAACACTGCAGGGAGACGATAAGACTCGTAATAAGATAATAAAAAATATTTCAAAAGAGGTATTTGTTGATAAAGAAGAGAACTTGACGATTACCTAGGTTCTCCATAACTCGGTTTTATTTTGATTATGAAAATAAAAATAAAATATTCTTTTATAACCTTGAATATTTGAAACAGAACTATTTTGGTCTATTATGTATATACACATATGTCTTCCAAAATAGTTGTTGGTGAAAAGAAAATAATTGTGTCATTCTCAGGACAGGGAGGAAGTGATATGGGGTCAATTCCGCGATTAGAATTTGTAAATTTTTTAGAGAAACATTATAATCAATATGAACGACATTTTTATCTAGATGATTATAACAAATGGTATCACTGTGGAATAGGTGGGATATCTACAAACGTAGATACAACTGTAGAATATTTGAAAGAAAAAATTAAAAATTTTGATGAAGTAATTTTTATAGGAAGTTCTGCAGGTGGTTATGCTGCTATTTTGTTTGGTTCATTACTAAATATAGAAAAAGTGATTGCTTTTAGACCGCAAACAACCGTCGAATTACAAGAAGATATTGACGAAAAATACATAAATCTAAAAGAGTACATAAATAAAACTACAAAATATTATATTTATGGTGATATTGCTATAGACATTGAAAAAGACCCGTTACATCATGTATCTCACTGTGAAAGAATAAATATTAGTCCAAATGTATATGTAAATACAAGTTACACTATTGATTTAAAAATGTTGAGAGATAACGGTGAATTGTTAAAAATAATGAGATTAGCAATACTTCCTGAAGAAGAAGAAGAAGAATAATAATATTGGAGAACCTTATTTTGTTAACCGTCTATGGCTGGTCTTACCATAAATGGTGCATAAATATAGTTGTTTACGCTAAGAAAATGTAAAAAATTGATTATAATTTCTACAAAAAGAGAACCTGTACTAACAAGAACAACAATGACAACAATGGTAACAACTACATTTGCTGAGAACGGAGAACTTTTGGAAATTTGTGGGGTTCCCACTGATCCAAACGAGGGGGGAATTATGTGGGAAGATAGTTGGCGGAATTTTGCTAGCGATGTGGAAAAGGTGAGCCCCGAATGTAAGTTGGTTATGGATTACCTCTTAAATCGTTGGGGTATTCGGATTCAGTCTTCAACTGAATGTATCGAAACCGATCCTGATGATGATCCTGATGATATTGATGTTGATGATCATTATTATTCTTTTACTAGAGAAAAGTATTCTCCTGGTACTACCAAGTTTGTTTTAGGTAAGCATAGTGACTTTGTGGGGCTTTCTATCAGTGTATATAACATATCTATGCCTTTTGACACTCATATTGCTCCTCACGAACCATACTTTTGTATGTTTCAAGGGTATGTACTTACTTTGCAACAACAACGACAACAACAACAACGAGTACAAGATACATGTACGGATCTTACTAGGCAAAAGTGTCTTACTAGGCAAGAGTATTCTGATATTATGCAATCAGAAGAAGCGGTGGGCAATGACATAGTGTATGTCTTTCGTAAAAATAAGAACCTCGACCTCTTTCTTTGGAAAAAAGAATAAAAGCTTAGTTTCTACCCCCCTGTTTACTTATAATACAAACACAAACAATATAAAAAACAAAACAAAATAAAAATTTTTTTATTATATAACGATGGGTGGTGAAGCCGCCTCTAGCGGAGCTAAAAGCAGTGCAAATGTCCCAACAACTAACCTGATAGATGACCGTATAAACTATTTTTTATTTGTTGATGTGAAGGTTCGTTGTCTAGGATTCCCTGTAAAAACAAAAAAGGTTTAATTATATTTTTACAACACAAATTACACTTACCGTTAGAGACTTACCTGAAACCCGAAGGTTTGTATATGTTCAAAAGTCATAATCTTCTTCATAATCTTCTTCATAATCTTCATCAATATCTTCAACAAGGTTGTGAGGACAATTGCATTGTTGTCTTAAATTATTTTCATAATATAATGCACCAGATGCAATGTACTCACCACAAATATGACAAGAAACGGCTTGCAATTGTACGGTTTCCCTCAATGTATCAAATGACCAATGTTGATCCGTTGTATCATTTTCACATATTCCGTCAAATCCATTTTTACGTGAAAAGGCTTGATCAATAAGTTGAAGAGACGGACGAAAACGTTGACGATGTTGAAAACCATCAGTGGATTTATCGTAAAATGCAAACGATTTGACCATTTCCTGCAATTCAGGTAGCAGGGAAGACGCTTGAATAACGAGGCACTTGGTAACGATATTGGTGTTCATGATTAAGATTATGATTATGAGAAGCTAATGATAGTGTTATTATAGAAATAATATTCAATTTTGTACTATTTAACCTCTGTAAAAAATGTTTTGAAGGTTTTGCAAAGCCGACTTTTGTTCCGGAAGCGGTGCAAAACCTAGATTCTCCACAGATAATACTTATATCAATTATAAATTTGCACCGCCTAGTTGCTCTACAAATCCTTTAATAGTATTGAAATATTTCCATTCTTTGTTATGATAATATTTCACGGTAATTTCATCATCAGTGACAAACTCAAATGTAAACATTTCGTCGTCACCTAACCAATAGGACTCATACTCATATCGTTCGTCATCTTTATCGAATTCTTTTACGGTTAAATAGTCATATAAACTCATCTGGCGAATCATTTTTCCTTCTTCGTCGTCGTCACTCGGATTAGGATTAGGTAGATGATAATATGAAAATGATAGCGTATTTGTTGTTATATTCCGCATATCATACAATCTCCATTCGCCAGGAAAAGACCACATACACCCATTAACAAACATAAAATGTCCATTAGGTGAAACGATCAATGGCCCTGTCCAAATAAATTCCGAACCATTTTTATAAGCTTTACTAAATTCACGCTTATTGGGATCATCAAACACTTGACCAGTTTCGCAGTTGACAAACAACTTCAACATATAATCACGCCCTCCAAACCACCATTCTTTATCGCCCAATTTCACAAATTTATTGATAGGTGAATGGCTATTGAATTGCTTATATGTATAGATCATATTGCCGGTTTCTACATTGATTACTTTCACAATCTCATATTTGTCTTTTTCGTGTTTGGTTTCTCCTTCTGCAGAAGAATAAATAGTATATGTGGTTTGATCACCACCGTCGTCTTTTTCAATAGTTACTTTGTACTTCTTTGAATCCGAAAAAATATCTTTATTATTCATAATAGCTTACTCTATTATGTAACCAAATCTTTAACTTCAATTTTTTACATCTTGAGAGTGTAATTTCATAATATAACCGGGACCTGTCACAGACGGATGTGCCGGATTCCTATGTGCAAATGATTTATTATATACATTCGACCAAAATGTATGATCGTTAGTACTAACTGCCCACACTTCCTCACACTGATTTGTTTTTAATTCTTTGATTACTTTTGATAAAATTTGTTTTCCTAGACCGCGATTTTGATATTCATCATCAATAAAAAACAAACCAATTTGTCCCGTAGTAATATAATATCGGATGTATCCAATTTTTGCGTCCTTATTATTATAATATTCTAACATAATACCGCCAGGTTTTTTGCAGACAAAATAGTCGTTCGGCTCAGACATTTCGGATGAAACGTATCTAACTTCCTTAAAATCAGTTATGATTAATGGAGTGCGAGAACTAAGAAAGAAGTGACTAAAAAAATTAAAAATTTTATACATATTACACTATATAACAACACATTTATTCTTTATATTTTTATAAAGAATAAAAACCATTATGGAGAACCTGTGTGCGGTTGGGCGGCGAAGCCGCCCTTGTTAGTAAGTCTTACCATAAATGGTGCAAAATATTATTTTAAATATATTATTTTACTGCATAATTATTTTTTGATTCTCTATGGTTACGCCTTTGGTGTTGGCTTCTTTTGTTTTGGTGGTTCTTGCGGATTTGAATCTGTAATTTGATTTTGTTCAAATTGAGAAGATGTAAAATTATTCTTTGAGGTATTTATTAAGTTTTGTACTATTTCTTTATTATGCGCTCTTCTATGTGCAGATAAACTTTTCAAAGTAGATGTAGTAAAACTACATAAATCACATTTATGTTGATTGCTAAGTTTGGTAACATTAGCTATTGATGCAAATCTTAAAGATAAATATTTATCTAAGGATGGAAATTTTATCTCATCTAATTGCGAAAGTATTTTTTTAGCATTATCTTTCGTGATTCCCACCATAACATCTTTTTGTAAAGCAAAATTTTGATATTCTTTGTTAATATCATTTAAAATATCGTTACTGATAACGTTCTCATCTTCATCATTCAAATTGTTATTTTCGATAGTTTGAGATAGATGATCAATAATATCGACTGCAATTTGTATTTTTTCTTTCGAATATTCAACATTATGAACATAAACTAAAATATTTCCCTTATGAATTTCAATTTGATAATTACTTCTAGCTGCAATACCGCTCTTTTGAGATAAAAAAATTCCGTGAGTATTTTGTGTTTCTATATCACGAATAAATTTTCTAATTTCATCAATATAAACGTTATTCTCGTAATCTTTTGTTTCGATAATGATGTACGGTTTATCATCACGTTTTAATGAAAAATCACCAGATGCTTTTTGTCCGGTAGTATTAAGAATTTCCGCAGTTGGAAACATTTGATTGAGAACTAAGAAAAGTTGGTTCTCCCCAATTTGCCCTTTATAAGTAGAATTTTTATATTTATTTAAAAATTCCGATAATTCGTTATGCAATCGTTCTTGAGATTGAGTATTCGTATTCGTAAGTTCTCTTATTGAAACAATATTAGAATTAAGACGTTCTTCGCTTGAATTTATAAAACTATGAATTGGACTTTGAATATTTTGCACCATAATGCTGAATTTTTGTTCAAAAATATTAAAATAATCCTTCATATCGTTCTCTTTATCTATTGATTTTAATATTTTTTGAGTTTCATCTGACATTGTTCTCTGAAAATTCTTAATATTCTCATCAATTTGACTATATAATCCCTGATTTGTTTTTGGAACTATTTCGTTTAACAAAATTGTTGTTTTATCAATCAATTGTGAATTATTCTTTTCTAAAATGGTAAGTAATTTTTCACTAGTATTTGTTGAAATAACTGATTTTACATCTTCAATATATTCTTTTTTAATATCAATCATTTTGATATAAAGAGAATTCGTAATATCCTGATTCAGCCTATTCAGGTTCTCATATATCATATGATTTTTTTGTTTTAAATCAAGAATATTAGAAAGGATCTGAGAGTTAATAGAAGAAGTCATATTTTCTATCATATTATCACCGAATTTCTCTAACATTTCGATCATAAAAAGAACAAGGTTCTCGGGATCAAGATTAGGATGTTCATCAAAATATTTTATAATCTTAGGGTTATCGAGTATAATTTCAGACATAATATACAATTATGTT
>Ga0209084_1000788_pt1 | contig 28905 bp, 27 predicted proteins | sample C_130820_MF_Meta_FD_187309 | JGI IMG/M metagenome (GOLD analysis project Ga0209084, IMG submission 187309) | Freshwater microbial communities from Lake Croche, Canada to study carbon cycling - C_130820_MF_MetaG (SPAdes) (version 2) | ecosystem: Environmental > Aquatic > Freshwater > Lake...
AGTCAAGAAAATAAATGGATAGGTATCAAATCGAAGACTTTGCGGCGCCAATGTATTCCAGATGACCCAGCTCAAAACAAAGACAGTCATATAGACCAAGAACCGTGCAGTTCCTAAGAAACGTGCAAAACGCTCTGATAGGCGACCGAATGCTTCTGGGTCATAGTTAGCGCGAAGTGAACGACTAGTTTCGCGCGGAGTATCCAAACCATAATTGCGTGCCATCGTTACACCTCCTCTGGTGAATCAGTTGAATCAACAAAACTTGTGTCGATACTTTCAAGTGCCGCAGTCGTTGCTGCTGAGTCTCGATGATCATGGCGCCAATTTTGTGGCAGCAAGTGGTCGAGCACGTCGTCAACGGTAATTGCACCCAGCAAGCGATCATTGGCATCAATGACCGGCAGTGAGAGCAAGTTGTAGCTAGCTAAGTATGACGAAACAACATGCAGAGATGCATCGGGATTAACGCCCTGCGTATTTGTATCGACGATTGAACCCAAAAGCGTTGAAGGCGGTTCGCGCAAAAGTCGTTGGTAATGAACCATTCCGATAAATCGACCTGTTGGTGTTTCTAGCGGTTGGCGAGCAATAAATACTTGCGATGCAAGAGCAGGAGAAATTTCGCTCTGTCGGACGGCAGCAAGTGCATCGGCAACTGTGTAATCGGCTGACATGACGATTGGCTCGGTGGTCATCATTCCGCCCGCTGAGTAATCTTCATATGTCATAAGTCGAAGGACATCTTCTGCATCTTCTGGATCCATCAGATTAATCAACTCTTGAGCGCGCTCATCGCCAATTTCACGGAGTAAGTCGGCAGCATCATCTGGATCCATCTCTTCAAGAACATCTGCTGCTCGCTCACCTTCGAGTTCAGCAAGGAGTGCAACTCGTTCTGCTTCATCCATCTCTTCAAGTACATCCGCCAGACGTTCGTCATTGAGAGCTCGAGCAACTTCCACGCGACGCTTAGGTGCAAGATCTTGAAGTACAGCAGCTAAGTCAGCAGCGCGAAGATTGCTCAACGTTGAAAGGAGATTAATTACGCCCTGATTTGTTTCATGATGTGCAAAACCTGTTACTTCTTCCCATGCAACGGTTGATGTTGCACCTTTGCGCCTGAAACCAGTTCCCTTGCGCATAATGTGAACACGGGTAATGAGCCAGTCACCTGTTCGATTTTGCTCCATCGCCATATCTTCAACGAGAACTGATTCATTCCCATCAATCAATGTGACGGTGCGATCAAGTAAATCACTGAGCACAAGAATTTCTCCGGTACGAGTTTCAAATCTGCGCATGTTCAGTAATCCTGTTATGACTACTGCACCAGATTCAATGGATGTAACACGGGTGATTGGAACAAAGACTCGACGACGTAGTGGGACTTCAACTATGAGACCAAGGACTCGGGGAGTTTGATTATTAGAACGAAGGGTCGCGACAGCATCGCGCACCTTGCCGACAGGATCACCATTGGGATCGAATACCGCAGTTCCAGCGAGGCGGGCGAGAAATATTCTGTTGATGTTATTTCCGCTCATGGGATAAGAGTAACTGGTGACCTATCGACTAGGTTTGCCTTATGTCATCACGCGCAGAGGGTTCTGGAATCCATAATCACACGGAGCTTCCTGCACGGCCAGACCTGATTCGTCTGATTATCGGGATATTCGGAATCGGCTCTTCCGGACCATTAATCGCCCTCAGTGCAATGCCAGTGCCCACCTTGATTTTTTGGAGAAATTTAGGTGGATCCATTCTTACATTTCCATTTTCGCTTCGACATAAGGTCAATAGCACTGGAGTGAAATGGGCGGTACTTGCAGGAGTAGTTCTTGCCATTCACTTTGTTGGTTTCTTCTTATCAATGCGCATGACCAGTGTTACTGCAGGAACTGCAATTGTTGCGACCCAACCTATCTTTGCGGCATTTTTTGTGAAGTTAACCGGCGGACATATCCCGACAAAGGCGTGGCTTGGAATGCTCATCAGCTTCACAGGAGTGCTTGTCGTGACTGGAATCGACCTGCAACTAGATCGTCGTTCTTTCCTAGGAGATATGGCGGCGTTGATTTCAGGCGCGCTCGCTGCTGCCTATATGTTAATTGGATCGCGAGCTCAACAGCATCTAGAAACAACTTCGTATACAACAATTTGCTACTTTGTTTGCGCAATGACTGCGCTGCCCATGGCGTTGCTCTCCGGTTATGAAGTAATTCATTTTGCTGCTCGTCAGTGGTGGATTTTACTTGGGTTAGTCCTGGGGGCTCAGATTCTTGGACACACGATGTTTAATTTAACACTTAAGCGAGTCTCGCCTGCAGTGGTTTCAATGATTGTCTTCTTTGAAGTTCCAGTGGCAGCGATACTTTCATTGGCCTTTCACATTGGAAAGCAACCAACTCTTACTATCATTCCTGGAGTTATTTTGATTCTGCTTGGTTGTACCTTGGTAGTTCTTCGAGGCAAACCACAGGAAGTTCTTTCATCATGATTGATTTACATACACATACAACCTGCAGTGACGGAACTGATTCGCCATTTGCCCTTGTTAAGAAAGCGCTTGCAACTGGTGTTACGACTCTTGCGATAACAGATCATGATTCAACTTCTGGATGGCAAGAGGCCATTACTGCGATACAACCACAGATTGAATTGGTGCTTGGAGCTGAAATTTCATGCCTGACAGATGATGGAATTAGTGTTCACATGTTGGGGCTGTTATTTGATGGTGAAAATAGCCAGATGCAACAGATGCTCTCTGATTCTAGAGATACGCGAATTCCACGAATGCGCAAAATGGTTGAACTCATGCAATCCGATGGAATTGCAATAACTCTTGAAGATGTTTATGCATCAACTCCTGCAGGAGCAACGGTTGGAAGACCACACCTTGCAGATGCACTTGTCGCAAAAGGAATTGTTAAAGATCGCGATGAAGCTTTCGTGAATTTACTCAATAATGGGTCTAAATATTACGTCAGCCATGCTGCCCCAACACCAATTGATGCGATTCGCACGATTCGATCCTCTGGGGGAGTAGCAGTGATTGCTCACCCATTTGCTTCACGAAGAGGTGAAACAATCTCTTCTGCAACCTTCGCTGATTTAGTGGAAGCTGGCCTAAATGGAATTGAAGTGCATCACCGTGATCAAAATATGGAAGAACAGGCGACTCTGACCTCAATCGCTCAGGAGCTACAACTTGTTATTACAGGCTCGAGTGATTATCACGGGACTGGCAAACTCAATGCAATGGCAGAAAACACAACTCATCCGGCACAATGGGCAGCCTTAGAAGCACAAGCTAATGCGAGAAGGGTTGTTAAAGCATGAATTCGATTGGCGCAGTAACTTTTGCAACTCAAGCATTTGTCACTTTATTTGTCATCATGGATCCTCCTGGTGCAACACCTATCTTCTTAGGGTTAGTCGGTGACAAATCTCCCCGCGAACGAGTCCGCCTTGCTTGGCAAGCAGCCGGAGTCTCACTCTTTGTGATTGCAAGTTTTGCCATCTTTGGTCAATTTATTCTCGACTATATGAATGTTTCTATCGAAGCGCTGCAAGCTGCAGGTGGCTTACTACTTCTCTATGTCTCTTTACAGTTACTTACAGGAACTTCAAAAGGTGGAGCAGATCAAACTAGTTCCAATATCGGAATGGTTCCGCTAGGAACTCCGTTACTTGCAGGACCAGGGGCAATTGTTGCCACAATGATTTATGTTCAAAAAGCAGATACAACCGCCCAGTTTGTAGGGTTAGCAATTGCAATTCTTGCCGTGCATCTGATCATTGGAACAGTCCTGATGGCTTCAACTAAGATTATTGACGTTATCAAGGATGCCGGAGTAACTCTGTTAGCAAGTATCGCTGGACTGCTTCTTGCTGCAATCGCCGTACAAATGTTGGCAAATGCAATAAAAGCTTTTACCGCTTAGCTATTGATTCGCTTCGTACGTGTGCGTTCACGCTTTTGCCGAGGTTCATCTGCCTTAGGTGCAGACTTTTCAACCTTAGGTGAAACCTTCTCCGATTTTGGTGCAGATACTTTCTTAATCTGACCCGTAACGCCTTTAGGAATATTGAGCATCTCATAGAGGTGATCTGAAGAAGAGTATGTCTCTAGCGGTTCGGCAAGTCCAAGGACAAGTGCGGTATCAATCATCTTCCAACGAGCTAAATCATCCCAATCAACAAATGTGACTGAAATTCCATCGGCACCTGCGCGGGCTGTGCGGCCAATGCGGTGAACATACGTCTTCTCATCTTCAGGGCATTGATAGTTGATAACGTGCGTAATACCGTCAATATCGATTCCGCGTGCTGCAACATCAGTTGCAATCAATACATCTGATTTTCCTGCCTTAAAGTCATTGAGAGCCTTTTCTCGGGCCGATTGGCCAAGATCTCCGTGGATAGTTGCCGCTCTAAAGCCACGTTCTACAAGTTCATCAGAAGTTTTTTGCGCAGTTCGTTTTGTGCGACAGAAAACAATTGTTGGGCCACGGCCATCTGCTTGGAGAATACGAGCAAGTAATTCAATTTTATCCATCGCATGGGCACGTATGACATGCTGCTTAATTCGAGAAACGACAGCACCTTCATCTTCGTTATCTTGTGTACGAATATGTACAGGTTGATTCATGAAGCGACGCGCAAGAGCGATGATGTCCCCGGGCATAGTTGCCGAAAAGAGCATCGTCTGCTGACGAGCAGGAGTACTCGTAAAAATCTTCTCAACATCTGGCAAGAAGCCAAGATCAAGCATCTCATCTGCTTCATCGAGAACGACGCGAGAAACATTCTTTAATTTCAACTGACCTTGACGATAGAGGTCAAGCAATCGACCTGGAGTTCCAACGACTATCTCTACTCCGTTTTGCAAAGCTTCAATTTGAGGTTCGAATGCACGACCACCATAAACGGCCAGAGTTCGAATTCCGCGGTTAAATGAGAGTTCCTCAATATCTTTTGTGACTTGCACACAAAGTTCACGTGTTGGAACGACGATGAGAACCTGCGGATCACCCTGATTTACAAGCTCTGCCCAATCAGAATCATTTGGAGCAATTACTCGCTCGATGACGGGAATGCCGAAGGCAAGAGTTTTTCCGGTGCCAGTTTTTGCCTGACCGATTACATCGCCATCTGCAAGTGCGATAGGCATAACCATCTCTTGAATGGGAAATGGCGAGGTAAAACCATGTTCATTGAGTGCATCGATTGTCTCTTTACGAAGAGGTAAATCTGCGAAAGTTAATGACACTTAGTTGGCACCGAAACCGACGCGACGTTCGGTTGGTTGCCCTATTTCTACATAACCAATTTTCTCAGCGGGGACGATAACTTCATGCCCGCGAACATCTGAAAGAACAAGGGGAGCGGATGAAGCAAGGGCTGCAGTTACTGCGCTCTTTATTTCTTCTGGAGTCAAAGGGCACTCAAAAGAGAGTTCGCTATTTACATTGATGATAGAGATGCGAACTTGTGAAGCCTTATCTGATTTCTTTGTACTCATGTGCCTATCTTAGAGTCAGACTTCAGTACGGGGAAATCCAGAAATTCCTCGCCACATTAGGTTCTCGACGAGTTCGATTGCTTGCTGGCGAGTGAGCTTTCCATCTCTTTCTAGCCAATGTCGCGCAGTAACTTGGACATATCCGATGAGTCCCACACCAAGCATCATTGCTGCTTCGCGAGGTAGGCCTGTGTCATTTGAGATCACACCACTAACGGCAGCAGCGCAGTCATATGTCATGCGATTAAGTCGCTCACGAACCTGAGGTTCGACATTCATATCGCTTTCGAAGAGCAGGCGGAAAGCTTCACCTTCATTTTCAATAAAATTAAAGTAGGCATCAATGGTGACATGCACACGAAGTTGGTTATCCGGTGTTGAAGATATTGCTTTCTGAATTTCATAGACCAATGAATCAATATGCAAATCAAGAACAGCAAGGTAGAGATCTAGCTTTGATGGAAAATGTTGGTAAAGAACTGGCTTGCTTACATTTGCCCGATCTGCAATTTCATCCATCGCAGCTGAGTGATAACCCGCAGCCGTGAAAACCTCGAGCGCTGCTGTTAGCAAAATTGCTCGACGCTCATCACGAGGAAGACGTGATTTATCTGAACGCGAACTGTTTGCAGCAACTGAATCTGTACTCATTCTGCCAATCGTACAGAATTGGCAGTCAAACGCACAGTACGGCAGAATTGCAGCATGAAGACTCCTCCACTGGTTACGCCAGGCCCAGCCCTCACAGTCGAAGAAGTCCGCAGATATAGCCGACATTTGATCATTCCTGATGTTGCAATGGCTGGTCAACAGCGAATGATGAACGCAAAAGTTTTATGTGTGGGCGCAGGTGGGTTGGGATCACCGGCGCTTATGTACTTAGCCGCTGCTGGAATTGGAACTCTTGGAATAGTCGAATACGACACCGTCGATGAGTCGAATTTACAACGTCAAATTATTCATGGTCAATCAGATATTGGTAAGAGCAAAGCTCAGAGTGCGAAAGAGAAGATTGCTGAAATCAACCCATTTGTAAACGTAATAACTCACGAGACTCGTTTAGATAATTCAAATGTTCTTGAACTCTTTGCGCAATACGACATCATCGTTGATGGAACAGATAATTTTGCTACGCGCTATTTGGTAAATGATGCTTGCGTTCTTCTTAAGAAGCCATATGTTTGGGGATCTATTTATCGCTTTGATGGACAAGCAAGTGTTTTCTGGGCCGAATACGGTCCGTGCTATCGCTGCCTGTACCCGGAGCCTCCACCTCCCGGAATGGTGCCAAGTTGCGCCGAGGGCGGAGTACTGGGAGTTCTCTGCGCAACTATCGGTTCAATACAAACTACCGAAGCGATTAAGGTTTTAACTGGCATTGGCGAGTCACTTATCGGCTCCCTCATGGTGTACGACGCACTAGATATGACATTTAGAAAAATCAAAGTGCGTAAAGATCCCAACTGCCCCATCTGTAGTTCAAACCCTAAACAAACTGCGCTGCTCCCAGATTACGAAGCTTTCTGTGGGGTGCTCTCAGATGCTGCGCAAGAAGCTAGCGCCGGGTCAACAATTACCGTTCAAGAACTCAAATCAAAAATTGATGCAAAAGATGATTATTACCTTATTGATGTTCGCGAACCAAGTGAGTACGAGATTGTAAATATTCCAACAGCTCATCTGATTCCCAAGCAAGGCTTCATTGATGGAAGCGTTCTTGCCTCATTGCCTCAAGATAAACCCATCATTCTTCATTGCAAGAGCGGAGTTCGATCCGCTGAATGCCTAGCAATTCTCAAGAGCGCCGGCTTTGCTGATGCCTCTCATGTTTCAGGCGGCGTTATTGCTTGGGCAAAGCAGATAGATACAACACTGCCGGTCTATTAATGTTAAAAAATTACGATGGTTTCCGCCTATTACTTGTGCACGCACATCCGGATGATGAAACTATTAATAATGGAAGCACCATGGCTATGTACGCAGATTTAGGGGCAGCTGTAACTTTAGTGACCTGCACTCGAGGCGAAGAAGGCGAAGTTCTGATTTCAGATTTGGCACATCTAGCAGCCAATCAAAGTGATTTGTTGGGTGAGCATAGAGTCAAAGAACTTGCAGCTGCGATGAAGGCCTTAGGAGTTAAAGATCATCGCTTCTTAGGCGAAGGTGCAATTAAATTTCGAGATAGCGGCATGATGGAGACTGAGCCCAATAAGCGGACAGATAATTTTTGGAACGCTGATTTTACGCAGGCAACGCAGCACTTAGTAAAGGTCATTGATGAAGTCAGACCCCATGTGATGATCACCTACGATGAAATTGGTGGCTATGGCCATCCTGATCACATTCAGGCACATCGCGTTGCGATGGCTGCGGCAGAAGCTTCTACTTGGGATATTTCAAAAATTTATTGGAATGTCATGCCTAAATCAGTTATCCAAGAAGGAATCGAGCGAATGAAAGAACTTGGATCAGATTTTATGGGCGCGGAAAGCGCTGATGATTTGCCCTTTGCAAAAGATGATTCATTTGTACATGCCCTTATTGACGGCGGAAAGTATGTTCATCAGAAGATGGATGCGATGAAGGCGCACGCTACCCAGATTGCAGTAGACGGACCATTCTTTGCACTTTCAAATAATTTAGGTCTACAAATCTGGGGCAATGAGTACTACACGCTCGTTAAAGGCGAGAAGCACGAGCCATTTGACTCCCAAGGGCACGAGAGCGATCTCTTCGCTGGCATCTCATTGACTGCATGAAAACTATATTCTCAATCTTTATTGGTGCAGCGATTGCAGTTTCTGCAACGTTGATTTACCAGACCTATCCACCAGTTGGTGTGTTGATTGGAATCCTTGCAACCTACACAGCGATATGGTGGCTTGGAAGATATTTTGGAAAGAGGAGATATAAATTTGCGGCCTTGCTTGCGTGGTCTCTCATGATTCTCAGAGCTGGTTCTTTCGGTGTAGGCCATGAACTTCTCATTCAAGGCGATAATTCAGGAACCGCGCTCTTAACTTTTGGATTTATCTTTGGTCTAGTCGCTGTTTTTCGTAAAATCTGAATTACTTCCAACTCCAACTTTGCCCTGTTGGGCCATCGCTTATTTCTAAACCTTGTGACTCAAGTTGTAGACGTAACTCATCGCTCTTCTGCCAATTCTTCTCTGCTCTGGATTTGGCACGTAAATCAAGGAGTTCTTCTAACTGCTTGGTGAGTGGCTTATTGTCAGGTGCTCGCTGGAGGTCTAGCGCAAGTACTAAATCTGCATAGAGGAAAATTGCGCGCTTATCCTGTGCGCCAATCGTCATATCTTTTTCAACACTTCTCAATCTCTGCATTGCACGCGGGGTATCTAGATCTTGAGTTAGCGCATCAGTAATTTCGGCATCAATCTTAATTTCTAACGATGTACCCCATTGCGATAGTTGATTGCGCCATCTCTTTAAGGTTGCATGTGATGCTTCGAGTGCAGCCCATGACAAATCCATTTGAGAGCGATAGCGGTTTTCCATGAGCGAAAATCGAAGAGCCAGTGGATCTAAATTGCGTGCTATGACATCGCCGAGCAACACCACATTTCCAGCACTTTTAGACATTTTGCGTCCTTCAAAGAGCAGGTGTTCTCCGTGGACCCAGGTATCAACTACTTCAGTTGCTGTTATCGAATTTGACTGCGCGCGCTCGTTTTCATGGTGTGGGAAGCGAAGATCGATACCGCCCACATGAATATCAACGTGTTTATCTAGAAAATCTATCGACATCGCGCTGCATTCAATATGCCAGCCCGGAAAACCTGCGCCCCACGGTGAATCCCAAATCATCTCGGTGCGGGTGCCTGCTAATTTCCAGAGAGCCCAATCCGCGTGAAATTTCTTTCCATCTTCGCCACCGTATTCATATCGATGACCGGGTTTGAGCGCTTCTAATTTATTTCCACTGATTGCTCCATATGTTGGAAATGAAGTTGCATCAAAATAGACCGAGCCATCACTGCCGATGTAAGCACACTTTTTCTCAATAAGTTTTTTGATTGCGTTGATGATGAGCGGCATACTCTCTGAAGCTCGTGGATATTGCTCGGCAGCTTCAATATTCAAAAGTGACAAATCTTGATGAAACCGTGACTCGTATTCTCGGGCAATGGCAAAGGGATCAACTTTTGTCCGAGCAGATTCAGCAAGCAATTTATCCTGTGATTCAAAATCATCTGACATGTGCCCCACATCGGTAATATTTTGTACGAGGCGAACTTCTAATCCGGTGAGTCGCAGTGTTCGGGCTATCAAATCTGAAAGTAAGAACGTTCTTAAATTTCCAACATGCGCATCTCGATAGACAGTGGGGCCACAGCAATACATTGCGACAATGCCTTCTTGGCTTGTGACCGGCTTTAATTTTCGTGAGAGCGTGTCATATATTTGAAGTTCACCAGTGGATGCATCGCGGCGATTAAAAACTGGAATTACTCGCATGATTGCAACGTCATCAACGGAAAATTCAATGATTTCACCGCGGCGATTGATGAGACTCGTCTCACTCTGCAATACGCCGACTATGTCGCGAAAGCCACCTCCTGCCTCATGAAGGCGAATGGTGGCACGTTGGCCTACCGCGGCTCGCAACTGTTCGAGGCTCATATGGCAACCATAATCGTGCATTGACTCTCTTGCAGGGTTAGAATTACCGCCTACCGTTTCAAGCCGTTGGAGGAATTTTCGTGACATATGTAATCGCCGAACCTTGCGTAGACGTTAAAGATAAGTCTTGTCGCGAAGAGTGCCCAGTTGATTGCATTTATGACGGAACCCGCATGCTCTACATCCAGCCTGATGAGTGCGTCGATTGCGGAGCGTGCGAACCAGTGTGCCCTGTTGAGGCGATCTATTACGAGGATGACGTCCCAGGTCAGTGGGAAGGCTATAAGAAGATTAATACTGAGTTCTTTATTGAACTCGGATCACCTGGAGGAGCATCAAAGGTCGGAGAAACAAATACCGACCATGCAGATGTAGCTGCTCTTGCGCCAAAAACTTCCTGATTTTCCCTGGGATGCTCTTGCTCCTTACGGAGCAGTGGCACGAAAACATCCAGAAGGAGCAATCGACTTATCAGTTGGTACTCCAGTAGATCCAACCCCACAGTTTATTCAGGAAGCATTTAAGGCAGCATCTAATTCTCCAAGTTATCCCGTAACCATGGGAACGCCAGAACTTCGAAGTGCAATCACGCAATGGGCAACTAAGACACTGGGTGCTACTGGAGATTTCGCGGTGCTGCCACTTATTGGGTCAAAAGAATTTGTCGCATGGCTTCCAACATTTTTAGAAGCGCAAACTGTTCTATATCCAGAAGTTGCATATCCCACCTATCTTGTTGGTGCGATGCTCAGTGAATCTAATCCCACTGCAGTTGATTTTGATGCGTCGATTTGGCCAAGTGCCGATCTTGCTTGGGTTAACTCACCATCTAATCCAACTGGTCGAGTCCACTCAGAAGCCGAATTTCGTGCAGCAATTTCTTGGGCCCGCAGGACTAATGGCGTTCTAGTTTCAGATGAGTGTTATTTGGAGTTTGGAGATAGCGCGACACCAACATCTATCTTGAAATATTCCGATGGCGATAATAAAAACCTATTAGCAGTGCACTCGCTCTCTAAGCGCTCATCGATGGCGGGGTATAGAGCAGCCTTTGTTGTGGGCGATCCAGAATTAATCGCACGAATTTTAGAAGTTCGCAAACATGCAGGAATGATTGTTCCGCTGCCTGTTCAGCATGCGATGATCGCAGCGCTTTCAGATGATAAGCACGTTGCAGATCAACGTGGACGATATAACGCACGACGCGCCATGTTGGCACCTGCACTCATTGCTGCTGGTTTTACCATTGAGAATTCTGAAGCCGGTCTCTACATCTGGGCCACCAGAAATGAGAGCTCCTGGGATTCTGTGGCATGGCTTGCCGAAATAGGAATCATCGCAACTCCTGGCCTCTTTTACGGTGAACACGGCAGTTCGCACATCCGTGTGGCACTTACAGCAACTGATGAACAAATTTCACAAGCGGCGACTCGAATTATTTCCAAAGTGAGCATAAAGAAATGACTGTAGGAATTCTCCTTGTTGGTGGTTTTGGAACCAGACTTAAACCACTTACAAATGAAGCACCGAAACCAATGTTGCCTGTTGCGGGTTTACCGGTAACAGAACATCAAATACTTGCAGCAAAGAAGGCAGGAATCCACACTCTCGTTCTTGCGACCTCTTATCTAGCGGAAGTTTTTACCCCTTATTTTGGTGATGGCGCGAAATGGGGGATGAAAATTCTCTATGCGGTAGAGAAAGAACCATTGGGTACAGGTGGCGCGATTCGTAATGCTGCGCAATTACTTTCTCGAGATGAACCGATTGTTGTATTTAATGGAGATGTACTCAGCAGGCATTCAATCGCAGATCAAATCGCATTCCATCTAGCTAAGAAGGCTGACGTCACCTTGCATCTGATTGATGTTGAAGATGCTCGAGCATTCGGTTGTGTTCCTACCGATGCTGATTGTCGAGTTACAGCATTTCTTGAGAAGATGGAGAACCCGGTTTCTCGCTCAATCAATGCAGGCTGCTATATATTTTCTCCCGAAGTTATTGATGAAATCCCACTTGGAAAAGTTGTAAGTATCGAGCGAGAAACTTTTCCCAAATTGGTCGCCGACGGCCGCGCAGTATTTGGTTTTAAGGATCAGTCATATTGGCTCGATGTTGGTAACCCCGCTGCACTCTTTAAAGGTTCACGTGATTTGATTGATGGCCAATATCAAGCGTTGCCCGGAACCACGATTGCACCTGATGCGATTATTACCGGTGGAACTTCAATCGGATCTGGGTGCTCCATCGGTGCAGGAGCGCGCATCCACGACTGCATTATTGGAGATAACGTCACCATTGGAGCTGGGGCAGAACTCACCGAATCATTTATCTTCCATGGAACAGCGGTGCAAGCTGGTATAAAAAAATCTCGTCACTATCTCTCAACCGCGGCTGATTTACCGATTTCGCTCTAAATTCTTCCGACTCCACGCCTAAAAGTGAGAAAAGTCGCCTCTCCGGGGTTGACTCAAAGGGATTACACGGGTGTAATTCATCCTAAGAGCGCAGGCAATTCATCATGAATCGCCGCCCCTAATGACTTGAGGAGATTTGCGAATGCCAATCCGCCCAGAAGGAAGTTCAACTGGCAAGCCATCAGCCCCCACTGCTGGACCAACTATTCAACTAGCTAGCGGAGAGAATATTGAACTCTCCTGGCAAGAGCGCTCACTTTGCGCTCAAACTGATCCCGAAGCTTTCTTTCCTGAGAAAGGTGGCTCAACACGCGAGGCAAAGCGCGTCTGCCTTTCTTGCGAAGTTCGCCAAGAATGTCTCGAATACGCGTTAGCGCACGATGAGCGCTTTGGTATTTGGGGTGGCCTCTCTGAGCGTGAGCGCCGCCGTTTGAAGCGTCGCCCTGCGTAATCGCAGTCGACTTCTTTTCTCTTTCAAATGTCCTCAATCTCATTAGGTAGGTTTCCCTTATGAGTTCGCAGCGAGTTACTGCAATCCTTGTTGTGCATGATGGTGCAACATGGCTGCCAGAAGTTGTTGCATCTATCGCATCGCAATCTCGTAACGCAGATCAAATAATCGCTATCGATACTGGTTCGCAAGATTCTTCGGCGAAGTTACTTAAAGGCGCTCGCATTCCAGTTTCAACAATTGATCGCGAGACTGGTTTTGGCGCGGCAATTGCATATGGTGTCGAGCAACTTCCTCCTCATATTGCAGGAAGCAACGAATGGTTATGGATTCTTCATGATGACTGCGTGCTTCACCCAAAAGCACTTGAGTCACTTTTAGCGGCAACTGTTGAGAGACCCAACGTTGTAATGGCTGGGCCAAAACTTCTTGGATGGCACGATCGCACACACTTACTCGAAGTAGGTGTCAGCATTGCAACTAATGGCGCACGTTGGACCGGACTTGAAAATTCAGAGTACGACCAAGGACAGCATGATGGCGTGCATGAAGTTCTAGCAGTAAGCACAGCCGGCGCATTAATTCGCAGAGATGTCTTTGAAGACCTTGGTGGCTTCGATCTTAATCTCGAATTGTTCCGAGATGACGTTGACTTTGGATGGCGCGTTCGCGTGGCTGGCCACGCAGTTGTAGTCGTCACTGATGCAATTGGATATCACGCACAAGCTTCAGCAACTGAACGAAGAAGCGTTGACGTTCAAGGCGCCTTCTTGCACAGGCCACTTCTCCTCGATCGCCGCAACGCTGCCTATGTATTGCTCTCTAATTCAAGCTGGTGGGTTCTACCTTGGCTCTCACTTCAACTCTTAGCAGGTGCACTTCTTCGATCGCTTGGGTATCTATTTGCCAAACTGCCAGGGTATGCATCAGATGAAATTCTTGCAATTGCCTCGCTAATTATTCAGCCGAAGCAATTACTGCAGGCGCGAAGTTTACGAAAAAAGAAGAAGTTTGTTTCCACTCGAGTCGTAAAGACATTTATTCCCTCTCAATTCTCACAGCTTCGAACTTCCATCAATCGTGGACTTGAATCACTACGAGACAAAATTATTTCAGATTCAGATAATAAAGATTCAGTAGTAATGAGCGATCTGACAATTAATGAAGATGAAGATTTACTTACCCCAATTTCGCACAAGACGTGGAGATCAGTATTCACTCGACCTATGGTGGCGGCAGCTTCAATCATTGCTGTTGTATCAATTGCCTGGACTCGTCACCGACTCGGAGCAATTGCTGGGGGAGCGCTTGCAGAATCACCTCATAACGTTGGAGATTTATTAAAGCTTTACCTATCTAGTTGGCATGAAGTTGCAATGGGTAGTGGCCTATCAACACCGATATGGATTTTAATTCTTGCAGGTTGCTCACTGATAACTCTGGGAAATGTCTCAATTTTTATCACCTTGCTCTTTCTATTTACCCCACTGATCTTGCTCGTATCTGCACATCGCTTTCTCAAAGGTTTCACAACTCAGGCGTGGTTATCAACTGGCGGCTCTCTTCTCTACGCACTTTCACCTGTTGCTATAGCCTCCATTAATTCAGGGCGGCTTGGAGTACTCGTCTTCTTAGCCTTGCTTCCATATTTAGTGAGTCAACTTCATAACTGGGCCGATATCGAGAACCGTTCATGGCGCAGCATTTACGGCCACAGTCTCTTCCTCGCCCTTCTATTTGCCTTCAATCCTTCGGTATTACTTATTCTAATTTTCGCTGGCGCACTTGCGATTTTTAGCGACTACCAAAAAGCAGACCGTGATTACAGAAACCCACTCTTTATCAATCGACTTTCCAGGCGCCTAACAATCATCGCGCTTCCACTAATTCTGAATGCGCCACATTCCTTTGGCGCTCTTTCGCATCCTTCTAGGTTGATTGGCGAGATAGGTCTCTCGTTTCCAGGCGGTGGACCTAATCTGGCGATACTCGCTAATCCGGGAGGACCCGGTTCACTTCCATGGTGGTGCATCAGTCCAATTACGGCAATCCTTTTTGTAGCTTATTTTTCTACGACTGCTGCGCGAAAATTTGCTACTCCCGGAATTGCATTTCTCTTTGCTGGAGTATTGATGAGCTCATTGGTTGCTCCCGGAAACGGATCTGCTAATGGCACTCGTGTTTATGCTGGAACATTACTTTCACTGGCGACGCTCTTATCAATAACCTCAGCCGTAGTGATGTTCGACAAGATCCGAGCACGACTTGAGCAATCCAATATTAACTATCGACATATTTCCGTGGCAGCAGTTCTCATTCTTACTCTTGCATACAGCGCAACCAGCATGTTTTGGTTGGTATCGGCAGGCTCAGACTCACCTCTTCGAAATTCTACAAAACAAGTCTTGCCTGCATTTTTATCAGTAGATGACGATGTAAAAACACTAGTGATTCGACCTTACCGCCACGAAGGTCAAACAACTCTTTCATATTACATTTCACGCGGCCACGACACTTCACTCGGAGAACCCGATATTGCACCGAGGGATACTGAAGTGATTTCTCGGGCAGTTGAGGGGCTAATAGATAACACCGGGGTTACTTCCAGCAAGATATTTTCAACATACGGAATTAAATATATTTTTCTGAAGAACCCAGCTAGCCAAGAAGTTATTCAGACTATTGATGGATTAGGTGGCTTTAGCAGAACATCGGCGACAAATGTTGGCATTGTATGGAAAGTAAATCTTCCAACAGGGCGACTTATATTTACAGATTATTCCGGCAAAGTGACGATTCTTAAAAGTAAGGGCGTGAATTCTTACGTCTCTAAACCAGGCACCTTAACCCTTACGGAAAATTACGGCAGTGCTTGGCAAGTTTTCCAAGATGGATATCGAATGGCACGGATTGAAAGTCAAGCTGGACTACCAACTTTTGAAATAACAAATGCGGGACATATCTCGATATTTCACGACGGAACAGTTCGCAGAGGGTGGATCTCAATCTTCCTTATCGCACTCGTGACTGCTATTACCTTGGCACTTCCTGCCGGTCGCCGTAAAAGTCAGATTTCTGCACAGGAGCTCGCATGAAGCTTGGAAGAATTTCGACTTTAGCAATCGCCACTGCATTAACTATCGCACTTGCTAGCGTGCTCAATGTTTCTGCAACTACGAGCAGATTCAATATTACATACCCATCAGTGGTCTGCCCTCCAAATATTTCGGGTTTAAGCACTGCAATCTCACTCTCCTCACCACAAACACTTATTCGCAAAACCGGAACCTCTTCGATGAAATCAACTCCTGTTGGGATTCGCCGCTACGCGATAGCCTCTGAAGCGGCAGTAATTGATGCTGGCTCTGTTACTCCAGTTGTATGGCAGGTGCGCACAGGAGTCTGGGCTGGTGCAGTGACATGTAACTCTCCTGTGACTTCGCAATGGTTTGTTGGTGCAACTGCGGATATCACATCTAAAGGTTCTCTTAATTTGGTAAATAGTGGTCTTGGAAAAGCTGTTGTCCGAGTATTTGTATTTAACGAAAACGGTGAACTCACACCGCGAGATATAGTCATCAGAGCTAATTCCTATGTTCAATTACCTCTGCCATCGTTGGCGCCAGGTTCAAAGGTAATAACAATTCACGTTGAGACTCGAGCAGGTCGCGTCAATGCTTTTGTTGTAGATGAACGAGGACGTGGATTAAGAGCGCTAGGTGGCGATTTAGTTAACCCAACTAGTGAGCCAACCAAGTCACTTCAGATTCCTGCGATACCTCAGCAGACAGGTAAGAAGACCGCAACACCTCACACACTCAGACTCTTAGTTCCTGGAAATATTGATGCCCATATTTCGGCGGAAATTAGATCAACCGACGGTACTTTCTCCCCAACAGCCCTTGATGGCCAAGTCATTGCTCACAAGAAGGTAATAGAGATTCCATTCGAATTAGTCATGGCATCAGGGAAATTTGCACTACATATTTCATCAGATCAACCGATACTTGGGGCAGTCTTTTCAAAGACTATTTCACAGGGAAAGAGCGACTTTGTGTGGAGTACTGCAGCTCCAGACCTAAGTGAATTTACTCTTGCCACAACAGGGTTAGTGCCAACGCTTGTCTTCACGGGCACTTCAATCAAACTTAAAGCTGTAGTGACTTTAACAAATGGTAATTCGAAAGAAATTATTGTTCGGGGTCAAGATATTGCGACCTTGGTTCTCAGCGATAAAGCTAGATCTGTGACCTTTACGCAGATTTCACCAGGAACTTCTGGTGCTGCTCTCATCTCATCTAAGAGCGGCTATGGGTATATCCCATTAACTCCAGGAAGTGTGCTGACAAAATCTTCAGTTCCATCCTCAAATATTCGAGTGTTAAATCCCTAAAAATTAGAGTGACACCGATAGCCTTATCGGTATGAGTTCCGAGGTTCGATCAGGGCGCACCTGTTCGCGAGTAAGTTGTCGTTCAATTTCAACGATGACTCTCACCTATATTTACTCTGAATCTACCGCGGTACTTGGACCACTTGCTACTTTTTCAGAACCGCACTCTTATGATCTTTGCGAGAAACATTCAGCGAGACTGACTGTGCCAAATGGTTGGAATGTAATAAAGCAGGCGGTGGATCAAAACTCGTCAGGCCCAACTGAAGATGACCTAATGGCGATTGCAGATGCGGTACGTGAAGTTGCTCAAAGTTCACGCGGAGATGCAGAGGTAGTTTCAACCTCTGCTTCACAATCAAGCGTGGGCCGTCGCGGCCACTTGCGCGCCGTTCCATCTTAATTTCTCATCTACCCAGTTAACTCTTTACGATAGTTGCATGAGTACCTCAATCTTTAAGGCCTATGACATACGTGGTTTGGTCGATAGTGAGTTAACTCCTGACTTTGCATTTTCAACCGGTGTGGCAGTTGCTCGTTTCTTGGAGTTAGAGCGCGAACCCGGAACGGTAGTTATTGGCGAAGATATGCGCCCATCGTCTCCAGATTTGGCTAGCGCGTTCTCTGCAGGTGTCACCTCACAAGGGCTCGACGTCATTCGAATCGGACTGGCATCAACGGATATGTTGTATTTCGCTGCAGGTAAATTGAACCTTCCAGGTGCAATGTTTACTGCAAGCCACAACCCAGCTGCTTACAACGGAATAAAACTCTGCTTAAGCGGTGCACGTCCCATCGGTAAAGAATCCGGACTGCTTGCAATCGAAAAATTTGTTAAAGAGGGCTCACCAATGGCCATGAGGCATCCTGGAGTTGAAAAGCATCGTGACATGCTTGAAGAGTATGTAGATCATCTCTTCTCTCTTGTCGATCTCACAGCAATCCGACCTCTCAAGATTGTTATAGATGCTGGCAATGGCATGGCTGGTTACACAGCGCCAGCGGTATTCAAGCGTTTAAATGCTGAAGTTATTGAAATGTATTTTGATCTTGATGGCACTTTTCCAAATCACGAAGCAAATCCCATTGAGCCAGCAAACCTTGTTGACTTACAGAAGGCCGTGAAGAAGCACGGAGCAGATATAGGGCTCGCATTTGATGGCGATGCAGATCGCTGTTTCTTGGTTGATGAAAAAGGTGCACTCGTAAATCCATCAGCGCTAACTTCTCTTATCGCTAGTCGTGAATTAATTAGATATCCAGGTTCAAATATTATTTATAATTTGATTTCTTCTCGCGCAGTAAAAGAAGTGGTCGAAGAAAATGGTGGAACTGCAATACGTTCTCGTGTGGGTCACTCATACATAAAGAAATTGATGGCCGAATCCAATGCCGTATTTGGCGGAGAGCACTCTGGCCATTTTTATTTCCGTGATTTTTGGAGAGCTGATTCAGGAATGTTGGCAGCTCTTCATGCAATTGCCGCACTCGGTGAAACCAAAAATTCACTTTCTTCGTTACTCTCAACTTTTAATCGATATCACTCAAGTGGGGAGATAAATTCCACGGTTGCAGATGCACAAGCGTCGATGAAAATTATCGAAGAGCTTTATGGCACTCTCAAGGATGTTTCAGTGGATCATCTAGATGGCTTGACTATCAATGGTGATAACTGGTGGTTCAATCTCAGGGCCTCAAATACAGAACCCCTCCTTAGACTCAATGTTGAGGCTTCCACCCCTGCGCGTATGCAGAAGGTGCGCGATGATGTACTTAACACAATTCGAAGTTAAGTCCTTTTAACCATTTTTAGCCTCTTCCACTAGCCTATGCACATAGCCGACTAGCACAGTAGAGCCCTACGCCGAAGGTCAAGCGAAAAAGAAAAACAGCCGTTTTATCTAGGGGAGATATATAAAAATGACACCTGTTACAACAATTCCAAAGCACGACATTGCAGATGCATCACTTGCAGCAGAAGGCCGCAAGCGCATTGAATGGGCAGAACGCAATATGCCTGTACTTGCACAGATTCGCGAACGATTCGAAAAGTCACAACCTTTCGCTGGAGTTCGCATTGCAGCGTGCATGCACGTGACAACAGAGACCGCTAACTTGATGCGCGTTCTCAAAGCTGGTGGAGCAGAGATTGCACTGTGTGCCTCAAACCCACTCTCAACTCAGGACGACACAGCAGCTGCGCTAGTTCATGAATTCGGAATCTCTGTATTCGCTCGCAACGCCGTTGATCGTGATGGTTATTACTCACACATCAATGCAGCGCTAGATATTGAACCTCATCAGGTATTCGATGATGGTTGCGATTTAGTTAATACGCTTCATACAACTCGCAAAGAACTTCTTCCAAATATTGCTGGTGGATGCGAAGAAACCACTACTGGCGTAATTCGCCTTAATCAGATGGCAAAAGATGGCGCACTCACATTCCCAATGATTGCCGTCAATGACACTGATACAAAGCATATGTTTGATAACCGTTACGGAACAGGTCAGTCAACTCTTGATGCAGTTTTCCGCGCTACAAACTTCCTATTGGCAGGCCGCATTGTTGTTGTAGCTGGCTTTGGCTACTGCGGCAAAGGTGTTGCAGAACGCGCAAAAGGTATGGGCGCAGATGTCATCGTTACTGAAATTGATCCAACTAAGGCACTCGATGCAATGATGCAAGGCTTCCGCGTGATGCCAATGCTTGATGCGGCAAAGGTTGGCGATGTATTCATTACTGTTACAGGTAACCGCGATGTACTTCGCGATGAGCACTTTGCAGTAATGAAGGACGGCGCAATCATGGCTAACTCAGGACACTTCGATATTGAAATTGATGTGGCTTGGCTTGAGCAGAATTCAGTGAAGAAGAATGCAAAGATGCGCCACCAAACTGATGAATATGTAATGAAAGATGGTCGCCGTCTACTTCTTCTCGCAGAAGGACGCCTTGTAAACCTTGGCGCTGCAGAAGGCCATCCAGCATCAGTGATGGATATGTCATTCTCAGATCAGGCTCTGACTGCCGAATATCTTGTCAAGGAAGCGAAGAATCTTACTGCCGGTGTGCATGAGGTTCCAACGTATATTGATAAGGAAGTTGCATCACTGAAGTTAAAATCTATGGGCGGACTTATCGATGTGCTAACACCAGCTCAAGATATGTACCTCAATTCATGGGAGCACGGTTCTTAAAGAGCCGCACCTACCTAAATGACTCTCATCATGGTCGTAGATGACGATCAAGACCTGGCAGAAATGCTTGGAATTGTTCTGACAAGCTCGGGCTTTGATGTTGATCTTGTAAGTCGAGGAGATGAGGTGCTGGAGGTATTTAGAAATAACCCTCCAGACCTTGTCTTACTTGATGTCATGTTGCCAGGAATAGATGGCATTGAGGTCTGTCGTTTAATTAGAAAAGAATCAATGGTTCCAATAGTCATGCTTAGCGCAAAAGGTGAGACGCAAGATATTGTGCGAGGTCTTGAGGCTGGCGCAGATGACTATATGCAGAAGCCATTTCGCGACAAAGCAGAATTAATCGCTCGAATTCGTACTCGATTGCGTCGCACTAACTCGGACGTAACTGGCTTACTGACGATTGGCGATATCTCTATCGATGTCACTGCTCACGAAGTCCATCGTGGAAGTACGTTGATTGCGCTCACAAGACTTGAGTTTGATCTTTTGGTTGCACTTGCAAAAGAGCCTGGACGAGTATTTACACGCGATGCTCTTCTCAGCGAGGTGTGGGGCTATCGCCACAGCACAGATACTCGATTAGTAAATGTGCACGTTCAACGTTTACGTTCAAAAATTGAACACGATGCAGAGCGTCCGGAAATTGTTATGACGGTTCGTGGAGTTGGTTATAAGGCGGGCGGTACTGCCTAATATGACAGGCATACGCAGAAGGCTTCAACAATCTTTAGCTACAAAAGTTATTCTCTCAACTGTTCTGCTTTCACTTGGAGTTGTTTGGATTACCGGCTCAGCGCTCTATTCGCGCCTATCTGACGGAATTCGATCTACAAGTCTTAATTCATCGCTAGCAGAATCGAGATACACATTCTTTAACGCGCAATATCAGATGCTTATTTCTCAGGGTTTAAAAGTCGAGGAGCGCAAGAAGATTCTTGCAGATATTGTTGTAAAAGCTTCCACTCAAGGAATTAATGAAGAGCGACGAGAAGTTATATTTCTCAAAGCTCCAAGTACGCACGTGGCAACCATTTCTTACGAGATGTCTTCAAACATCATCAAAAGTTCCTCAATTCCAAAAGAGTTAAGAGCGCGAGTTCAAAAATCGCCAGTCCTGGAATATGCCTATGCAAATGCAATTTATAATAAAGGCGAACCCTCAGAATCACTCTTTGTAGGCGAACGCTTAAATATACCTACCGGTGGAAGATATGAGATGTATCTAGTATTTTCACTAAAGAATCAAACGGCAACAATTAATTTGATTAAGAATTCACTATTGCTTACAGGAATAGCTCTCCTACTCCTTATCGGATTAATTACCTGGCTGGTTGTGCGTCAAGTGGTTAAACCTGTCCGTGAGGCCGCACGAATCTCAACGCAATTTACTCAAGGCGATTACAGCCAACGTATGAAAATTGAGTCTCAGGATGAGATGGCAACTCTTGCCCATTCCTATAATGAGATGGCTGCATCCATCGAACAACAAATTACTCGCTTAGAACATTTGTCTCGGGTCCAACAACGATTTGTTTCAGATGTGTCACACGAATTACGTACACCACTGACAACCCTTCGAATGGCTTCGGAAGTTATCTACAACCAACGTGAATCCTTTGATCCTCTTATCGCTCGCAGCTCCGAACTTCTGGCCGCACAACTGGATCGTTTCGAACAGTTGTTGGAAGACCTTCTTGAGGTAAGTAGATTCGATGCAGAAGTAGCCATTCTTGAGCCAGTTGATTTCGATATTCTGGCTCTGATCAAACGTTGCGTGAATGATTTTGAGATTGCAGGTGGCGATTCAACTCCTGCGATCAAAATCAAATCTAAAAATCCAACGGTGACAATAAAAGCGGATATTCGCCGTATAGAAAGAATTATGCGAAATCTCTTATCAAATGCTCTCGATCATGCTGAAGGCAAAGATGTCGTAGTAACTGTTGTCGCATCAGATTCGGACATTGGAATCGGCGTGAGAGATTATGGGTCAGGTTTAGATGAATCTGCGCTCATTCGTGTCTTTGATCGCTTTTGGCGAGCAGATCCATCGCGCGCACGAGTTCGCGGAGGAACAGGTTTGGGCTTATCCATCGCACTCGAAGATGCCCGTCTACATAATGGAGAACTCGATGCTTGGGGCCGCCCAGGAAAAGGCGCTCACTTTGTACTGACTTTGCCACGTATTGCAGGTGAACCCATCAATGAACGCCCAATCAAGGTAGCGCCAATAGATTTCCACGAGGAGAATTTTTACCAGTAATTTCTCCTATTAAGCCAGCAATAATCGTTTATGAAATTTCTCCACCCACTGCAAGAGTTAATTTTTCCTTCACGATGCTTAGGTTGCGGGGCACTTGGAATAGAAATTTGCTCGCAATGCAGAGCATCGTGGCATCCTCATATTTATCGTACGTGGTCTCGCGAGGCACCACATTTTCCAATCTATTCTTCGATTCAGTATTCGAAAATCGCTGGAAAAGTTCTCTTGTCAGCAAAAGAAACTTCTCTATTACACGCAGACCAATTAATGTTAACTGCACTTAGTCACTCTTTACGAAAATGCCGAGAAGAGCACGGAGTTGGTTCGCTAGTTCCGATTCCATCACGTAAAACTGTCGCTCGTCTTCGAGGCAGACAATTTATTTATGAATTAACAAAAGAGATTGGATCAAGGGAAAAATTGCCAGTATCTAATATTTTGACCCACACCAGAAAGGTCCGTGACCAATCAAATCTAGATGCAGTTGCGAGAATTGATAATCTGCAAGGAGCGCTTCTTTCACTGAGATGTCTCAGCGGAAAGGTATTTTTGGTTGACGACCTCGTCACAACTGGGGCAACTCTTGCGGAAGCTGCGCGAGCCCTGCGGGCCAAGGGGATCGATGTAGCGGCTGCTGTAACAGCATGCGTGGCTGAACCTCTACGATAAGGGGGCTCGAAAGAGAGTCTCAAAGCTTGGGTAACTGGAAGGTAGGCAGATGGCTTCAATTATCGATCGCATCATGCGAGCCGGCGAAGGAAAGATTCTTCGCGACTTAAGCAAGATCGTCGACCAGGTCAACGCCTTCGAAAGTTCGATCTCAATTTTGAGTGATGACCAACTCCGAGCAAAGACAACTGAATTTAAAACTAGATTTTCTAGTGGCCAAACTCTTGATGATTTATTGCCAGAAGCCTTTGCAGTTGTTCGTGAAGCGGCGAAGCGCACGCTCGGACAACGACATTACGACGTCCAAATTATGGGTGGCGCAGCTCTTCATAAGGGCAATATTGCAGAGATGCGTACCGGTGAAGGTAAAACTCTCGTTGCAACTCTTCCTTCATATTTAAATGCACTAGCTGGACGCGGAGTCCACGTCGTTACAGTCAATGATTACTTAGCAGAACGCGATAGCGAATGGATGGGACGCATTCACAGATTCCTTGGGCTATCCGTTGGCGTGATCTTAAATAGCATGACACCTGCAGAACGCCGTGCGGCATATCTTTCAGATATTACATACGGAACAAATAATGAATTTGGATTTGATTACCTTCGCGACAATATGGCATGGTCACTCGAGGATTGCGTACAGCGCGATTATTTCTTTGCAGTAGTCGATGAAGTGGACTCAATCCTCATTGATGAAGCTCGAACACCTCTCATCATCAGCGGACCAGCCGATAAGGCAACTAAGTGGTATGTAGAGTTTGCAAATATTGCAACAAAATTACAGCGCGATGCACATTATGAAGTCGACGAGAAGAAGCGCACTATCGGTATTCTCGAAGAAGGCGTTACTAAAGTTGAAGAACTTCTCGGTATTGAAAACCTGTATGAAGCGGCAAATACAACTCTGATTGGTTACCTCAATAATTCTGTACGAGCTAAAGAGTTATTTAAGCGCGATAAGGATTATGTCGTAATGAATGGTGAGCTCCTTATTGTTGATGAGCACACTGGTCGCATGCTGGCAGGCCGTCGCTATAGCGAAGGCTTGCACCAGGCGCTCGAGGCAAAAGAACGCATCGAAATTAAAGACGAGAATCAGACGCTTGCGACAATCACTCTGCAGAATTATTTCCGCCTCTACGAGACTATTTCAGGTATGACCGGAACGGCGATGACGGAAGCATCAGAATTCCATCAAATTTACAAACTTGGCGTTGTGCCGATCCCTACCAACCGCTCGATGCAAAGAATTGATCAACCAGATTTAGTCTATAAATCTGAAGTTGGAAAATTTGCAGCTGTTACCCGCGATATTGTGGAACGTCACCGAAAAGGTCAACCAGTTCTTGTGGGAACTGTGAGCGTTGAAAAATCTGAAGAACTCTCAACTTTCCTCAAAAAGTCCGGAGTCCCACACGAAGTTCTTAATGCCAAGCATCACGAACGCGAAGCATCAATTATTGCTCGCGCCGGCGTTAAAGGCGCTGTAACTGTTGCAACAAATATGGCTGGTCGCGGAACTGACATTATGCTCGGTGGAAACCCAGAGTTCATGGCTGACTTTGAATTACAACGCCGTGGAATCTCACCCGTTGATAACGCTACTGAATACGAAGCAGCATGGCCTGACGAGATTGCAAAACAGAAAGCAGCTATCGCCAAGGAGCATGAAGAAGTTGTTGCTCTCGGCGGACTATATGTATTAGGAACTGAACGTCACGAGTCTCGGCGCATTGATAATCAGTTGCGTGGGCGTTCTGGACGTCAAGGCGACCCTGGTGAATCACGCTTTTATCTATCGTTGCAGGATGATTTGATGCGACGTTTTAATTCCGGAATCGTAGAGCGCGTCCTTGCTGCAGCTGGCCTTCCCGAAGATGAACCAATTGAATCAAAGATGGTCTCAAACGCGATTCGATCAGCGCAGACTCAAGTTGAAGCACAGAACTTTGAAATCCGTAAGAATGTCTTGAAGTATGACGATGTAATGAATCGTCAACGCGAAGTCATCTACGGTGAGCGCCGACTTGTTCTCGAAGGTGAAGATATTGGTGTTCAAGTTGCAGACTTCATGGCAGAAACACTGACCGCCTATGTTCGCTCTGCTACAGCACAGGGTTATGGCGAAGATTGGGATCTTGCTCAATTATGGACTGCTCTCAAACTCATCTATCCAATCTCATTTACTCCAGAAGATTTAATTCAAGAATTTGGCTCATTATCTGCAATCAACTCTGAGATACTCGAATCTAAAATTCTCGATGATGCAGCTATTGCCTATAAGGCACGCGAGGCAGAGCTTGGAACGGAAGTCTTACGCGAACTAGAGCGCAAAGTTCTACTTTCAGTTCTCGATCGCAAATGGCGCGAACATCTTTATGAGATGGATTATCTGCAAGAAGGAATTGGTTTGCGCGCCATGGCGCAACGTGATCCACTGGTTGAATACCAGCGCGAAGGCTACGAGCTCTTTGCAGCCATGATGGATGCGGTGAAAGAGGAACTTGCTAGCCTCGTATTTAATGTTGAAGTTACTGTCGAGGGAGACGGTTCAGAAGTTAAAGCGCGAGGCGTTGACGAAAAGCCAACTCAAAAAGCTCCATTGCAGTACAGCGCGGCAGATGAGAATGGTGTTGTTACGACTGGCGATGTTTCACGTAATAGCCCTTGCCCTTGTGGCTCAGGTAAAAAATTCAAACGTTGTCATGGTGCTGCTTAAAGTCAAAGAAGTCTTAAAGCAGTACATAACCAATGACCATCAACTCCTTCGAAGCGGATCACCATAGCCCGCAGACGTTTTCCATATCGCACCGTAATTGTTGATTCACAGATTCCATCGAGTGGCTCTGATTGATGGATACTCCTAATCTTTCCAATTTCTTTCTGTGATCCAGTTTTGCGCAGTAGCTCCATATAAATAACTCTGTGGCACGAACGAATAAGTTGGGCAGGTTGGCGACGCCCAGCCCATATTTCGATAACGCTGACTGCAAACTTCATTGTCCAAGCATGTAAATCAGGTAACTCACTTGCAGATGTTGGTATTGGCATTTCATCAGATTCGAGATCCTCACCGAATGTTGAAGGAACCAAATAGAGCTTCGCTCTTTGCGGCGCAATGGCGCGTACTGGTGGCGCGAAGAGAGCTAAGACCGGGTGGCTCCACAGCGCTGGATCTTCAGTACTTGAAATTAACTGCAGGAAAGGTTTCTTTCTTAATTGGTATGGCTTCTGGGTCTCTGTTGTCATACCGAGGATGCTTCACTTAAAGGAAATGATAGAAATCAGCCACCTTGATGAAGCTCTCTCATACTTTTGTAGGAGTGTGGACGCTCCTTCTAGCCATGAGTCAAGCGACTCTTAGCCTGCCGCCATGGTTGCTAAGAAGCAGAATGACTCACGATTAATTATCTCTATCGCGCTATTTATCGCAGCACTTGCCGCATCATTTGCGATGTCTGTGGCTGCAAATCAGAAAGAGAAATTCTGGGTTGCCGTTCGCCCAATCGCTTCAGGGACTCAAGTCGAGAAATCCGATATCGGCTTTATCTCTGTGACGCTTGGCGGATCTCATGGGCGATATCTATCTTCACTCTCCAATCCGATTGGGTCAGTCACTAGACGAAAGATCTATTCTGGCGAGCTCTTGGAGATAGATTCACTTTCTAATGATGCAAATTTTCTTACACACCAACAGGTCTCTATTAGCCTTCGATCAGTAGACATTCCTGAGCAAGTTATCGTGGGTGAAGTTGTCAGCATCTATCAACTTCAGGATGCGCAAAATGGAGAGAACTCAACTCCACCCAGGCACATACTTGGGGGAGTATTTGTTACTTCCATTAACCGAAAAGGTTCCAATTTCGGTGGTGAAGTAGCACTGACTATCTCTATCGACCGCGCACAAATTCCGGAGCTTTTAGATGCCACGACAAGTGGTCGACTCGTGGTCGTTCGCGCACATGGTTGAACTTCTTGCCTCATCTGCCGTAACAGCAATTCATAACTCTGAATTTGAAAGTTTTGCAGCAAGCACGCTCTTTGGCCAGGGATGGAGCGTTCAATTTCGAGCACTCGATGCCCTTTCGCTGATGACTTTTGTAGAGCAATCTAAAGAGATGCCTGAAGTTGTACTTATCTCTACAGATCTCTCGGGTATCAGTGAAGAGATTATTGAGATGCTGCGAGGCAAAGGAATAAAGGTCTTCCTCTTCTGCACTTCACAGGAAGAGTTGAGTCAATATCCGGGTGCTCATATTCAATCTAGAAACCCATTGGATCTGATAAATCTAATTCGAGGTTCACTTCGCTCGCCCATGTTGCGAACAGAGAAGATCAAGAACGTAAAGCCTAAGGCTCGAGTCATTAGCGTGGTTGGCGCACACCACAGTGTGGGTTGTACTTCCCTGAGTATCAATCTTGCATCCGAGTTGAGTCTGTTGAATAAGAGCGTCCTGATTGTTGATGCTCATGCATATTTTCCAGCAATTGCTCTGCGCCTGGCTCAGAGAGGGATTACTAAAGCAGATACCTTCCATAGAATTTCCGTCAATCTGAGCGCGCTAGAAATCACTGAAGAAAAGATTGCTGCCTGCATGCTGCTTCTAGAGAAAGCACTGGCCGAATTTGATTTCATTATTGTCGATAATGGAGTTGTGCAAGATTTACCAGAGACGCTCAGTGGACGTAGATGGTCAGGTGAAATTTTTGTCTGGGCAAGTATGCATGCGGATGAGATGTTGGTCCTGTCAAAATCTGACTACTTATCTCTGGCGAGCTTACAAAGATTGAGTGAAGAATTGAGCAAAAATTCAATCAAACCTACATTGAGTTTTGTGCACTCTCACGTTATTCCGGGCAAGAAGGCATCGGCGCAGGAAGAGAGATTCCTAGAGATTGTTATGCCTCTGATTCCCAAGAGAGTGCTCCGCTTTCCCATGGACTCTAGATCGATAACTTCGGCAGAGAATGAACGGCTGCCGCTGCATGAATCGAATGAGAAGAGCTTGCTGCGCAAGAGCGTGATAGATATTGCAGGTGAATTAAGCAGATAACTTCTTATAGGCTTCTCACATGCGCGCATATGCCGGAGTGACAGCTCAAGAAGTGAGTGATTTCCTCTCATCAGGTTTGCTCGAGGTCTCAGACATTTATGCACCGACACCAAAATTTATTGCAGAAAATGGTGATTTGGATGAAGAAGAGATTGAATACACGCTCTCATTGCTTGCAGCCGAAGATGCTATTGAGTTAAAAAGCGATCAACCAGGAGCTGCATGTGTTCTTGCATTTGAGCTGCCTGATTCAATGATCCAGGAATTTCACGAGATCT